>Ga0182739_1000130_pt1 | contig 143545 bp, 150 predicted proteins | sample eDN5th30CBELigBY_FD_128873 | JGI IMG/M metagenome (GOLD analysis project Ga0182739, IMG submission 128873) | Enriched backyard soil microbial communities from Emeryville, California, USA - eDNA 5th pass 30_C BE-Lig BY (version 2) (version 2) | ecosystem: Environmental > Terrestrial > Soil >...
GTTGGGAGTTTTCCTCGCTTGGGTAAAGGAAACATTGTGTGGGGGCAGCGCTTCGGACATAGTTAGCTCTTTCGGAGGCTTTTTAAATCCTGCTGCTTCTTTTGTAGTTTCTTAGGAAGCAGCAGGACTTAAAGGCCTCTCACTTTGTTCTCCAGAGCTTACTATGTCCTCCGCTGTCGCTTGTGTTTACTAGTCCTGCACTGTCGCTTACTTTAATAGTCCTTGCTGATGCATGGAGGTTAGTTTTCCTTGTCGGTGTAATCAAGGGAGTTTTCCTCGTGGGGGAGATATAACAGAACGCAACTAATTTCTAGCGGTCATGAATGGCCACAAGAAAGCTAGTCATTATGATTACTCCTGCTAATGGTCGGCAATGTCCATTAGAATTGAGAAGATTTAGTAAAAGTAGCTAACGGACTTTAATGTCCATAGAGTGGAATAAACGATAAAATTACTGGGCTTACGGAGTAGTGAGTTATGTAGTATACATGCTATTTATTACATCAGGTCATACTTATATTCTCGATTCTCGGTAAGAGTTGTTACATACTAATGTGCCTCCTTCAGCGCAGAACCTTCAAGGAGTAGCTCCTTCCCCTTCCACACAATAACTCTCCAGCTTAAGAAGCAATGTGAACTGGAAAACGAAGAGCGCAGCCTTTAAGCCATGCTGCTACCTTAAATATCAGATAGTAAGCAGCATGGTTTAAAAAGCGGCTGTAAGGGCGCATTGCTTCTGAGCGATGAGCTTACGATAAGCGTCAAAGCGACGCACACGAGTAACTTCCTCGCATCTACCCTCAAACTCTCCAGCGAAGATGCAATGTGAACTGGAAAACGAAGAGCGCAGCCTTTAAGCCATGCTGCTACCTTAAACGTCAGATAGTTAGCAGCATGGTTTAAAAAGCGGCTGTAAGTTCATATTGCTCGGAGCGATGAGCTTACGATAAGCGTCAAAGCGACGCACACGAGTAACTTCCTCGCATCTACCCTCAAACTCTCCAGCGAAGAAGCAATGTGAACTGGAAAACGAAGAGAGCCGCCTTTAAGCCATGCTGCTACCTTAAATATCAGACAGTTAGCAGCATGGTTTAAAAAGCGGCTGTAAGTTCACATTGCTTCTGAGCGCGTTATCTCCCAACAGGCATACTATCCTTCGGAATCGTGTACTCATCGATCAATAGACCACTGGTCATATTATAGAAAGCGATTTTTAAGTGTAAGGTTTCGCGATCGCGATACTTCACTTCCCATACAAATTGACCTAATCCAAAGCCTGCTTGTAGCTTAATATCGGTCGCATTGGGTTTCATACGTTCGACGATCGCACGCATGTCATCGGAAGTCTTTGCTTGATCGTATGGCAGCTCAGCAACAAGGCTAGCCTCATCCCATACGGAGTAAGTCAAGACTTCGCTTTCCAATTTGTTCGCAAGCAGTATCCAATATGCGTTCTCCCACACATACTTGTATAGACTTTCTTTCGACGCAAAATCATATGTCTCACTTTGCTTTATCACGTTCTCAATAACAATTTCCTGCTTCCACATGTTTTGATGAATGATCCGGTAATATAATGTAATTAGCGTAATCAACACGATTAGAAACAAGATGATAATCGTAATCCAGCGCCGTTTAGTCATCAACGGTGGACGTTTTTTTTCGATTACTCTCATATTACTTCAACAGGCGTTCAAAGGCTGCTTGAGCCTCATAACGAATTTTCTCCTCATCTAATGTCAACAGCTCTCTGTTTTTCACCAGCTGTTTACCGGCTACCCATACATGCTGGACATCGCGCCCATTAGCTGAATAGACTAGATGAGAAACAAGATCAGTACGTGGGAAGAAATGCGGCTGATCAATATTGATGGCGATAAAGTCAGCGGCTTTTCCGACCTCTAACGAACCGATATGTTCATGCCAGATCGCTTGAGCGCCAAGGGATGTACCAAGCTGAAGTGCTGTGTAAGCAGGTACAGCTGTAGGATCACCGTATACTCCTTTATGCAGCAAAGCAGCCGCACGAATCTCTTGGAACAAATCCAAGTTATTATTGCTCGCTACACCATCCGTACCAAGTGACAGCTTCACGCCTTTCGCTAGTAGGTCAGGTACGCGAGCAACACCACTGCCCAGCTTCAGGTTACTAATTGGATTATGTGAAATTGAAGCTCCACGTGCAGCTAGCAAATCAATTTCCTCATCTGTCAAATGCACCGCATGTGCCAGCAATGCCGGACGGCTAAAGAAGCCTAGCTCATCTAGATGGGCAACAGGACGCTTTCCGTAGTCATCCACATTTTGCTGAACTTCCGCTTTTGTTTCTGACATATGTGTATGTAGAGGCAAATCAAGCTCATGTGCAGCAGCTACGATACGCTCAATATAATCTGGTGGACATGTGTACGGTGCATGTGGCGACAGCATTGTGCGAACGCGACCATCCCCAGCTCCGTTCCATTGCTTCGCAAAGGCAACCGCCTCGTCAAGCTTAGCCGTTTGTACATCTGGAGGGCATAGTCCGATTACACCACGTGTTAAAAATGCACGAATTCCAGCATCAACAGAAGCTTGAGCTACTTGATCCATTCGATCATACATATCTACAAAGGTAGTGGTTCCGCTAAGCAGCATTTCCGCAATCGCAAGATCACTTCCAGCTCGTGTATCGGCATCGACGTATTTTGCTTCCATCGGCCACATTTTTTCTTGAAGCCATACCTGTAGGGTTTGGTCATCAGAATAACCGCGTAGCAAGGTCATCGCAGCATGTCCATGCGTATTGATAAGCCCTGGCATAAATAATAAGCCTTTACCCTCCACGATTTCTGCTTGCTCAGCATTGTGTGGCTCTTGCTCCCCAATATATGCAATTACACCGTCAACCACTAGCATATGCCCGTTAATGACATGCTCTTGTCCAGCGGCCATCGTAATAAATGATCCATTTTTAATCCAAACTTTACTCATTATTCTCCTCCTCTTTATGATTTAAATAGTATGCTAGGCTAAGCAATTCCTTCGTGAAATCAGCATGCTGCACGCGTACTTCATCTGGAGCACGTAAGATTGTTGGGGCGAAATTAAGAATCCCCTCAATTCCACCCTCTATTAGCTGATTAGCAACCGTTTGTGCTTCATGTGCAGGGACAGTGATGATACCGATTCGAATATTCATCTTCTTAATCGTATCAGCGAGCTCCTCCATCGGCTGCACAACTAGATTATTAATTTTTGTACCAACCTTACCTTCATATGAATCAAAAACAGCGACAATTTGCATATTATCTTTGCTATATTTATTGTAATTACACAATGCATGACCCAAATTACCAGCACCGATCAACGCTACGTAAATGGTCTGATCAATTTTAAGAATTTGACGAATTTTATCGATAAGATAATCCACTTCATATCCGATGCCCTTACGTCCAAAATCACCAAAATATGCAAGGTCCTTACGAATTTGTGCAGGGTTAAAATCTAATAAATGCCCTAGCTCCTGTGAGGAGACAGTTTTCACCTCACGAACCTTTAACTCATTTAATACTTGTAAATATAAGGGCAATCGCTTCACGACCGCATCGGAAATTTTCGCTTGCTTCATATGATGCTCCCCCTTTCAATTACTAGCTCCCAAATTACAGCCGTCATACATTTACGGTTTATATAACCATTGCTCCATTCTCTGCACCATCTGTTCAGCAAACATCGTTTCGATTTTCGGGCCAGGTAAAGAATATAAGAAATGCTTACCATAATACGTCTCGATAACACGCGTATCATAAATGATTACTATCCCCTTGTCGCTTGTCGTTCGAACTAAGCGGCCAAAGCCTTGCTTAAATCGAATAACTGCCTGCGGGATAGAAAGCTTCATAAACGGATTCATCTTCTTACGAATAAGCAGCTCAGATTTCGCCTCAACAAGTGGATGATTAGGCGGCTGGAAGGGTAATCTTACAATAGCTAAGCATTGCAACGCCTCACCTGGAATATCCACACCCTCCCAGAAGCTGCTCGTCCCAAGCAAGACCGATTGTTGTGACTGTAAAAATCTTCGTGTCAGCTTCGTTCGGTTATTGCTATCGATTCCTTGCCCTAACACAGTAATATGCTTTTCCTCAAGTAACTCCTTCAATGGATCGTATACCTGCTTCAGCATTCTATAGGAAGTAAACAGGATGAGCATTTTTCCACCAAGAGCTATGGCGCTATCGTAAAGCGAGCTCACTAATTTGCCCAAATAAGCCTGAGGCACATTGGCACCTTTTAGTACAGGGAAATCACGTGGAATAATAACTAACGCCTGCTCCCGATAGTTAAACGGCGAATCCAAAATAACTTCATTCAAGCGCTCTCCTGCTTGCTCATAATCTAGTCCAAGCTGCTCCTTGACATAGGTAAAGTTTTTTTGGATAGATAATGTCGCAGAGGTCATAATAACGCTATCCTTCACATCGAATAGATGCTTTTTGAGCAATGGAGAGACGTCTACTGGAGAGGATAATAGCTGAACCGAACGATGCTTGTACGCTTGTGTCCCTTCCATCCAGTACACGTAATCATCCATCTTGAACTCAATAAATTGACGCAGCTCGTCCTTAATTGTGTTCAGCTCACGCACAACACCATTCAAGTCCGTTAACAGTCCAGATAACGTAAGATCATCATCTAGCCTTTCTTTAATATCGGAAGAAAGCTTCTCCAACGTTTTGGCAAAGCGATTAAGACCGGTATAAACTTCCTTCTCGCTCTCGACAATTGTACTCCACAGCTCTGGTAATTGGTTTTGATCTAGACGTAGTACTAATCCACCAGCTTGCTCTGCAGTTGTCTCGCTTCCCGACTTACCTGATTCATTCGCTATAATCTCAAACAAATATTCGAATAACTTATCCCAATATTCCTTTATATTTTGCAGCGTAGGATAAGAGGTGTCGATGGTTTCCTGCCAAGCTGCCTGATGATCGTCTCCATCCTGGGCAATTCGTACTCGCAAGGAAGGTAATAAGCCGCTACGTGTATCTTTAAATAACGTGCCCATTGCATGAATATACGAAAAATAGTTCAATTGGTTGCCGAGATGCTTGCTTGCTACTTCTTCTAAATGATGCGCCTCATCTAAAATTAGATTGCTATAGGTTGGCAGAAGTCGATGGTCTGCTTGAATATCGGTAAATACCATAGAATGATTCGTAATACAAACATCCGCAATATTCGCTTCATGCTTCGCACGATGATAGTAACAGCGCTTAAACCATGGACAAGCACGATTCAAGCAGGAATCTGCATCACTTGCAACCGTTCCCCAGAAATCCTGTCCACGCAGACCTAGATTCAATTCCTCTTGATCGCCATTTTCCGTTTCCGTTAGCCATATGACCATTTGCGCAGCAGTAATCGGATCATCTACTGGTGCGACAAAATCTAACAGATTAAGCTTATGTTCAAATTTTCTCAGACATAAGTAATTCCCTCTCCCCTTAAGCAGAGAGGCGCGAAATGGAAACGGTAGCACCTCATTCAAGAGCGGAATGTCGCGATGACGGAGCTGCTCCTGCAGGTTGATAGTGTGCGTGCTAATCACGATCTTCTGCTCCGCTTGAATGCCATAGTAAAGCGAAGGAATAAGATACCCGAGAGATTTCCCTGTTCCCGTGCCTGCTTCAATGAGCAAATGCTTCTGCTCGCTTAAAGCAGTGAACACTTCAGAAAACATTTGCATCTGAGGCTCGCGGCGTTCGTAATTTTCGTACTTCTGTTGAAATCGTTGCACGATATCATCGATATATTGTTCAAAGCTTGTCGTCTCTGTAAAGTAGCTGTTCGCATCCTCCATCTCGCGTACAGAGGTTTCTTCTTGCCACGGCTTGGCTTTTAGAGCAAATTGCCTGTAATAATCATAGTCTGGTGAATCAAAAATAACGCCTTGCTCGACAAGCTGCTCATTGTATTTTATAAACCAACCTAAATCGCGGCTCTCATCAAGAAATGAAGATAGCCGCTGCATGGTAAGCAGCGGCAAGGAACGAAGCTTTTGCACACACTGAATAAATATTTCCGCTGTAGCCATAGCATCAGCGTCCGCCTGATGATGTTGCAGATGTTCAATACCTAGCTGTTCGGCTGCCGTTCCTAATTGATAAGACGTAATGGAAGGGAATAATATACGCAATAATTCCATTGTATCAAGTCTTCTTCCTACAAAGGGAAGATATCCGCATTGATCTAACGCATGATTAAGAAAATTGGCATCGAAGCCGACATTATGAGCGACAAGAACAGCATCATCTATATGCGGAATAACGTTTAGCAGTGCATCATTGAGATCAGGAGCATCCTCAACATCAGCATAGCTAATTCCAGTTAAATTCGTAATAAAGGGAGGAATTTCAACTGTCGGTTTTACAAATGTGCTGAATGTATCGACTATTTCCAGTTCATCAGATACAACGACAAGCCCAATTTGTATAATTTGGTCCAACACACTATGTCCTGTTGTCTCCAAATCCAAAATGGCGTATTTCATTCTTTAACCGTTCCTCTCACATGCAGCACAGCTCTGTGCTTCCAAAATATAATGATAATTGTTGAGGGGATTCCATACAGTTTTGCATATTTTTCAATGGATCCTCAAACTTAGGATATAATCCATATGCTTTCTTAAACAATAATACTGCTTGATTGAGATTTAGCTTAATTGCATGAATGCACCCTAATGCATTATAACTTAAAGCAAGCCACTTTGGAAAATCGCTTAATACGGTCATTAATTGAAATTGTCGCTGAGCTTCATTCCAATTGCGTAAATGCATTAAGCTCATTCCATAGAACATCCGAGCGATGTTACACTCCGGTTTCTCGGTAATAATGTTCTGCAAAATATGCGCTGCCTCTGCAAACATAAATAACTTATAATAGCCCTGTGCATATTCCAATGCCAGCTCATGCTCAGGTGAAACAAACAGATCACATTCGTTACAGCTTGCTTTTTCTGCTGCACTGTATAACGAATCCTTGCTGTTTGGAGATATTTCCACTCCTTGCTTCTGTCCATTCAATAAGCTGGAGGAAATGCCAGTTCTCTTGTGCAGCCCTTTCAATGATGATTCTGAGGAAAACATTAAACCCGCTTCGACAGCTTCAGCAGCAGCCATTAGCTCGTCCAGAGGGATGTCTTTCTCAATCATGTCAGCATGATCATTACAAGCATCATCTGCCTGTTCAGCCACGTCCTGATGTTTTTGATCCTCAACATCGCGATACAACTCGAAAAAGTAGCTTAGCTTTTCCTCTAGAGCAACATATTGATCTAAAATGCTATCGTTGCTTTCCTTAATTTGCCCTACTGCACAGCAATATTGCTCCTGTTGCTTCTCGTCTGCTTCACTATAATGCTCAATAATGTAGTCAAGAAGTTCATGCATGGATGAAAACAGCTTATCGATCATTCCACATCCCGCCTTCTCTTAGTTAGTTGGAGTGTATGGTCATTTTTTGTTGAAAGCTCGGTTTTCATTCAGCATGGCATTCGTTACATAAACAAGGGATTAACTTGATTATAGTATGGTCGAGTGAATTTCACCATTCATCAGCTGTATTGGCTTATTGTTTGCATCCAATACAACAATTGTAGGCTTATATGAACGAGATTGTTCCTCTGTCATTAAGCTGTATGAAATAATAATAACATTATCTCCTGGTTGTACCAAGCGTGCTGCAGCACCATTTAAACAAATTACACCGCTGCCGCGTGCGCCTTTTATAACATAGGTTTCCAATCGTGCACCATTATTGTTGTTCACAATTTGCACCTTTTCATTTTCTAACAAATCAGCAGCATCCATCAAGTCTTCATCAATGGTAATACTACCCACATAATTCAAATTAGCTTCTGTCACTGTCGCACGGTGTAGCTTCGATTTCATCATCGTTCTATACACGTTCGATCACCTCTTCTACTTGGAATAACGCATTATCAATTAAGCGTGTACTGCCAAATTTAACAGCTAACGCAACAATAAATCTAGAACCAGATAAAGCTCGTTGCAAGCCAAGTTTTGGCGAAACTGGTGTCAATGAAGGGTATTGCAGCAGCTCAACATAATCGATCTCACCTGAGGTATTCTCTGTAATACGATCCTTAATAAGGTTTATACATTGTTCCGCAGTCATCTCACCATTGTGCAGTAATGCTTCCGCAAGTTCATTAAGCGATGCGCTTAAAACTGTCGCTTCACTTCGATGTACTGCAGATAAATAGACATTACGCGAGCTTAATGCCAAACCGTCTGGTTCGCGCACGATTGGGCATGGAACGATTTTTACATTCATATCTAAATCATGCACCATTTGCTCGATAACGGCAACCTGTTGTGCATCTTTTAAACCAAAATATGCCGAATTAGGCTCCACTAGATGAAACAGCTTGCTAACAACAAGACCGACACCATCAAAGTGACCAGGGCGAGAAGCTCCGCAAAGTCGTTCTGTTACATCCGCTACCTTAATCGATGTAAGCGGCTTAGTTGGATACATTTCCTCAACTGTAGGAATGAATACAATGTCAGCTTTACAGTCAGCAGCAAGCGCTAAATCACGCTGTTCATCACGAGGGTATTTATCTAAATCCTCATTAGGACCAAATTGCATTGGGTTAACAAATATGCTCAATACAACGACATCGTTATCTTCACGAGCAGCACGTAGCAAGCTACCATGACCTTCATGTAAATATCCCATTGTCGGAACAAAACCGATGCTTTTTCCTTGCTGCTTCGCTTCCTTAACCGCATGCTTTAATTGAACTTTTGTACGGCAAATATTCATGCTTACTCTTCTCCTTCCAGCTTAGCGGATTGTGTTGAAGCTCCATACAACGACTCAAGCGTTGCTGTATCACCATGAAACACATGCTCCTCTGCCGGGAACTGATTATTTTTTACATCATGTACATACTGACTAATAGCATCTTTAATTGTTGCTCCGATGTTAGCATAGGTTTTCACCATTTTCTTAGGAACATACGGAGTATCATATTGTAATATATCGTGGAATACTAGCACCTGACCATCACAGCCTCGGCCAGCTCCTATACCAATTGTAGGCACATCCAGCTCTTTACTAACATATTCAGCGATTTCTTCTGTCACAAGCTCAAGCACAATCGCAAATGCACCAGCATCCTGCAAGGCACGCGCATCCTCAATTAGCTTTTTCGCATCCTTTTCAAGCTTGCCTTGTACTTTATATCCGCTAAGCTGGTGAACAGCCTGCGGTGTTAAGCCAATATGCCCCATGACGGGGATACCAGCATTGACTAATGCACGAACATGATCAGCAATATGCGCACCACCTTCAAGCTTCACAGCTTGAATGCCTGCTTGCTGCATTAAGCGAGCTGCGTTCGTTAACGTATGCTCGATCGTTACCCCGTAAGTCATAAACGGCATATCTGCCACAATAAATGTATGCTGCGCGCCACGTGCTACTGCACGTGCATGGTGTATCATATCATCAAGGGTAACAGGAATCGTCGTATCATATCCTAATACCACATTACCGAGTGAATCCCCAACAAGTATTACATCGATTTCCGCTTCCTCCGCTAATCGCGCAGAAGGATAGTCATACGCCGTTATTACAGAAATCGGATTACGGTCAGCCTTCATTTTGGCTAGAGCAGAAATCGTTAGCTTTTTTTTCATTTCATCCAGCTCCTTTAGTTGATGTGCAGCACAAAAAAACCTTTTAGCCATCGCTAAAAAGGTCCTCGAACGTAAAGGAAACGATTGCTAGTAATGCTTCCTTCTGTCTCGGTCCCTTCGGCTCTGAGCAGAGTGTGCATTCTAAATCCATTTTACAGAAATACACAAAATCATCTGTGGAACAACAAGCTGCTTAAGTTGCTATTTCATTCCACAATCGCAGTGCAGTTTCTGACGAATACTGCCCGGTAGACATAGTTTAGCAGAAAATAAGTAACACGTAAATTACTGCTTTACTTCGCCCATGTCTGCGGAATAAATTTCGCGCTGAGAGCCATCTTCCAGCTCCACTATAATCGAACCATTATTAGTTAGTGAAAGCGGTATAGCAATAAACTGCTCCTGCGCAGTAGTAATCAGCATCCGTTGACCGATAGAAAGTGCATAGCGTTCCCATAATGCAGCGATAGGTGTAAAGCCCTCCTGCTCATATTGCTGAAAAAGTGTTTCCCACTCAATCATAAATGCCTCCACCAGCTGCTCACGTCGCACTGGCTGTCCGCATTCAATTCGCAACGATGTCGCCTTATGCAATAGCTCCTCGTCATAATCTTGCGCACTTAAATTAGCACTTATACCAATACCAGCAATAACGTATTTCAATCGTTGCTCTTCCGCTACAGATTCAAGCAAGATGCCACAAAGCTTCTTGCCATTATATAAAATATCATTTGGCCATTTAATACCGACTTCTAGACCTGTTACTTTACGAATCGCTTGTGTTAACGCAACAGCAGTTAGCAGCGTTAATTGAGGGGCTAGTTGTATTGGTGTAAGTGGACGCAAAATAATGCTCATCCATATTCCTTTGCCGTAAGGAGAGTGCCATACTCGCCCCATTCTCCCCTTGCCGCTGAGCTGCTGCTCTGCAAGTACGACTATTCCTTCCTGCCCACCCTGCTCAGCAAGCTCTCGTGCAGCAAATTGTGTAGAATCGACTGCTTTACAATAATGAATATGATGACCGAAGCGGTGATGAGCAAGATTATTCTGCACTGTCTCAACATCAAAGGCCGTTGGCGCATATAACAAGCGGTAGCCATGCTTCGTTACTGCCTCGATTTCATAGCCTAACGCTTCTAGCTTCTTAATCTGCTTCCAAACCGCCGTTCTGCTAATGCCAAGCTCTTCGCTTATTTTCTCACCAGAGACAAATCCATCATAATTACTTAGCAGCTCTATTAAACGTTCATGGTTGTTCATTGCTTCCATCACCTTCATTTCTAGTCAATATGTATTCTTTCATATAGTCTGTCGAGTTAGGCAGCTTCCCTGCTGCAACAGCAATAAATAAATGATGCAGTAGCTCCTTCACCCAAGCCCCTGCTGGCTTGTTGCACCATTTCAAAATATGTTTACCTGAAACCGCCAGCTCCTTCAGACTATAGATCGCCAAGCTCCCATGATACTGATGTAGCTCGCTAACAAGCGGTGAGTACCATTGAAAATGGTTCAGCCACGCGTTTAACAGCTGCAACGGATAGACAAGCAGCATATTGAGCCATTGCTGCTTCAAAGCTTCATTTAGCGTGTGCTCACTATTAGCTTGTAGCCATTCAGTCAGCTTTAGATAGGTACAAACCTCATCATGCAGCTGATTACTTAAGCGCAGTGCCTTAAGATCGCTGGCAGCCTGCTCACTGCTCATTCCGAAAGCTAGAAATAGAAGACTCCAATGTACGCTTTCAGCGATTGTACTGGCATCACCTTGCTGCTTGAATTTATCAAGCTTGATTAATGAAGCTACCGGCTGATATTGAGCAATGTAGAGTTGCTCCTTGGTAAAGCTTAAAAGTTTGCTTTGCTGCAGCTGTGATACGACATCGGCACATGCAGCACCTTGCAGCATCCTCGATAGCTCATTAGCAACCCGCTCCATTGCAATATGTCTTAAGAGCCTTCCGTGCTTCCAAATCGCCTGCTGACATTCATCGGTCATACGCAAATGATAGGTAAGAGAAAAACGTAATGCGCGCAGCATGCGCAAGGCGTCCTCTTGAAAACGCTCCTCACTCTTACCGACAGTGGACAATACACCATTATGCAGATCAGTCTGACCGCCATATGGATCATACAGCTTCCAGTTTATATCGATCGCCATCGCATTCATCGTAAAGTCTCTTCGTTGTAAATCCTGCTCTAATTCATCTACAAATACGACTTCGCTAGGACGTCGGAAGTCCGTATACTCAGCATCAGCTCGATAGGTTGTCACCTCATAGGTTTCATCATCTTGCACAACCGTAACAGTACCGTGCTGCAGTCCTGTCGGAATACAGTGTAGAAACAGCTCTAGTACTTGCTCGGGCTGCGCACTCGTCGCAATATCAATATCATGGATGTGCTTACCTAATAGTGTATCTCTAACCGCACCGCCTACAAAATAAGCAGAAAAGCCTGCACGAAGCAGGCTGTCCAGTATAGGGCATGCCTTCTTCATAGCAGGCTGAATGATTTGTGGACGCAATTGCTGAATCATCTCTTCACCTACTTGGAACGACATAAATCATTTATAAAGGGCTTAACCTCTGATTCAAGACCTAGAACTTTATAATAAATGCTCTCGTATTCATATGTGATTCGATCATTACAGAATTCGTGATGGGCACGGTCGATACATGCAGCAACAAATGACTGATAGAGCAGCTCATCACTAAGCAATTTAATCGCATTGTCCGCCATTCCATCAACATCGCCAATTGGAGATAAATATCCTGTTTCACCATGTGTTACAAGCTCAGGAATACCGCCAGCGGTAGAACCAATTGTCGGCACACCACAAGCCATCGCTTCTAGCGCAACAAGACCAAAGCTTTCCTTCTCAGACGGTAGCAGCAGCACATCTGCTAATGAAATAATTTGCGCGACATCCTCCTGCTTGCCCAGGAACATTACTTTATGCTCTAAGCCAAGCGACTTAATTTTACATTGAATTTTGGATAGCTCAGGGCCTTCACCAACAAGCAGCAGCTTAGCTGGCAGCTTACGCTGAACCTTTTCAAAAATATCAATAACATCAGATACACGCTTCACAGGTCTAAAATTAGAAATATGCATCAATATCTTTTCACTGGGAGCTGCATAATCTTGACGCAAGCCGGTAATATCACGTGGATAATAGATTCGTTTATCTACAAAGTTATAGGTCAGCTCAATTGGTGTTGTAATATCAAGCAACTGACGAGTTTCCTGAATTAAGTCTTGAGACACTGCAGTCACGGCATCACTTTGATGAATGGCTAGGCGGATTAAATCCTTAAGTGACTCATCTTGAGCTAGTACAGTAATATCTGTACCATGCAGCGTAGTCACTGTTTTCAAGCCATTGTTTAGCATTTGTTTGGCTAAATATGCACATACTGCATGTGGAATCGCATAATGCACATGAATGAGGTCGAGATTTTGCATTTGTGCAACCTGTGCCATTTTACTAGCTAAGCTTAGATCATAAGGCGGGTAGCGGAACACATAATAATCGTTCACTTCAACCTCATGAAAATATATATTTTTATGGAATTTACCTAAGCGAAAAGGAACACTATGTGTAATAAAGTGAATTTCATGCCCACGCTCAGCTAGCAATTTACCGAGCTCAGTAGCTACAACGCCAGAGCCTCCAAGCGTCGGATAGCATGTAATTCCTATTTTAAGTTTCCGCGTCAGAGTGACGCACCCCCTGATTTATAAAGTAATTACAACTTGTCTACAGGATAAGGGCCTTTAACAGCAAAGCCTTCTGAATATTGCCAACCTTTCGATTGTGCTAGCAAAGAGTCTCTAGCATTCACTCGCTCAATATATCCATTGGTTAGCGGTGTAGCAACACCATCTGCCGTAGCAGCGGTATTAAACTGTGAAGCATAGGCACGCAATGCTTTTTCCTTTTGCTGCTGTACCTCACTTATATCAATCATTAATGAAATGTTATGAACGTCATTAATATAATAGAATAAGGTTTGCTCAACTTGCCACGCTGGTAAATCCGGCATGTAACGACGGAGCTTTGCGTTAAATACCGCTTCCTCCACTAGCTTACTGCACATAATATGATCTGGATGACGATCCTCCCAATAAGGAGCGCACACAATACGTGGACGATGCTGTCTTATTTTCTCCACAATAGGGTCAATAAAGCTCGACTCTAAGCGCAAGCCACGATCAGGCAGCTTCAAGCAGCTTCTTGCGGATAAACCAAGCACCGCAGAGGCTAGGGCAGCTTCCTGCTGCCTTAACTCTACGGTGCCATTGGAGGACATTTCGGCCTCAGTTAAATCACAAATGCCTATTTTGTAACCTGCCGCTGTATGCTTAGCAATCGTTCCCCCCATGCCGATCTCGGCATCGTCAGGATGTGCGCCAAACACTAAAATGTCCAATTGCTCCATTATTCTTGAACTCCTGGCTTATATTTATGAACAAGCTCACGCCATGAAAAATCTCCACGGTCTAGCGCTTTTACTAGAATTTCTGCAGTTGCAATATTCGTTGCCACTGGAATACCTTGCACATCGCATAAGCGAAGCAATGCTGTAATATCTGGCTCATGCGGCTGCGCCATCAACGGATCACGTAAGAAAATAATAAGATCCATCTCATTCTCTGCGACAAGTGCACCAATCTGCTGGTCTCCACCTAGCGGTCCTGAGCAGAAACGCTGAATGTTGAGCGCGGTTTGCTCCATAATTCTTGTGCCTGTCGTCCCTGTTGAATATAGCTTATGAGGGACAAACACATGCTCATATGCAATTACAAAGTTGACCATTTCTTCTTTCTTTCTATCATGTGCTATAAATGCAATATTCAACATATTCATTCTCCTCTGCAACGACAATCTATGACTGATTAGTCCATAATATGTTCAAAACCGTAAACAAGACCTGTATAACCCATTACCTTTTTCACTGCGTGATTAACACCTGGCATATAGCCTGCACGATCGTAGGAATCATGGCGAATTTTCAATGTCTGCCCATTTCCGCCAAATATCACTTCTTGTTGGGCAAAAACGCCCGGCAAGCGTACACTATGAATACGGAAGCCTTCATAATAACCGCCACGTGCACCCTCAATCGTCTCTTTCTCTTCAGGGTTACCTTGACGCAACTCTTGACGTGTTTGCGCAATTAGTTCCGCTGTTTTAATAGACGTTCCTGATGGAGCATCAAGCTTTTGATCGCCATGGTACTCAATGATCTCCACATGTGGCATATATTTCGCTGCTTCCTGTGCGAATTTCATCATAAGTATAGCACCAACCGAGAAGTTTGGCGCGATTAGACCGCCTAGCTCATGCTGCTTGCACAGCTCATCAAGCTCAACAATTTGCTCTGGCGTATAGCCCGTTGTTCCCATAATCGGACGCACACCGTTTTCGATTGCGACTTTAGCATGCTCATATGCAAGATGCGGCACGGTAAAATCAACCATTACATCTACAGTTGCTGTATTAATCGCTTCCTGAAGAGAAGCTACTACTGAAACTCCCGTGTTTGCTGCGCCAACTAATTGGCCTGCATCAATTCCAGCTTGTGAAGGAGAAACAGCAGCTACAAGCTGTAGCTCCTGATCAGCTAGCACCATCTTCACTACTTCTTTACCCATACGTCCATTTGCACCAATTACTGCAACTCTAATTGTCATGTTTTCACCTTATTCACTTTCTATTTTTGTCCAACGATTAGCATCGCGTGTATTGAATTTTTCCATCACTTTATCATGAGCTTCCGTTAAGTCAATATTTAAAGAGTTGGCAAAGCAATTAAGAATGAATAATATATCGCCAAGCTCCATTTCGATGGAATTATCTGCTTCATCAGGTTTCTTCGGCTTTTCACCATACGTATGATTGACTTCTCGTGCTAGCTCGCCAACCTCTTCAGCTAATCTAGCTACTAAAGCGAGTGGGCTGAAATAGCCTTCCTTGAATTGAGATATGTATTGATCAACCTCACGCTGAATATGCGCAAGAGACTTTTCAGTCATGTGGCAACTTCCTCCCTAATAAAACAACGTTTCATTTATATGTTACCGTAACACTATTAAGAAAACAAATGTTTTTTGCATTGAAAATTTACGTATACTATGGATACCTGACAAGAAAAAAGGAATGATTTTATGTACAATAAAACCGTTGAAATATTTAAGCAGCTGCTCCCCATTACAATTGGCGCTGCACTCTATGCGTTTGGTCTACAATGCTTTGTAATCCCTTACCAGCTGATGGAGGGCGGAGTTACAGGTATAGCCGTATTGCTTAACTATATTTTTAGCTTTCCGATGTCAATCACAACATTGATTATTAATATTCCATTATTTCTTCTCGGATGGAAAATACTCGGCAGAAAAAAAATGGTTTTCACGATCTATGGCTCAGTCGCCTTATCTGCATTTTTAGCGCTATTCGAGAAAAATAAACAGCTAACCTCAATTATCTCATTTGAAAATGGCTATGATTCCATGTTAATCGTGCTTTACGCTGGAGTGACATTAGGGGCAGGGCTTGGGATTGTATTTCGTTTCGGAGGGACTACAGGAGGTATAGATATTATCGCTAGAATACTGTCGCGTTGGCGCGGCTATAGTATGGGGCAAATTATTCTTGTTGCCGATACAATCATCATCGGTGTATCCGTTTTCTATATTTCGCTAGATAAAATTTTATATACATTTGTGATGGTGTTTATCGCTTCGAAAATGATTGATTTTATGCAAAATGGCGGTTATAGCGCGAAAGCCTTTTCGATCATTACCGATCAAGGCGAACATATTGCGAATAAAATTACGGCAGAGATGGATCGTGGCGTAACGATTATGCCGGCGAAGGGCGCTTACTCCGGCACAACAAAAAAGGTCGTATACTGCGTCGTACAGCGCTCTGAAACTCATCGTCTCAAGCAGCTCGTACGCAGTATAGACCCTAGTGCGTTTATTGTGATCCATGAGGTGCAGGAAGTGCTAGGTGAAGGCTTTAAGGAGGAAGAAGACTAGCTACATTCTCCAATTTTTCACTCCGTAAGGCTCCTGCTTATATTTACGATAGCCGATATACGTCAGTATCGCTGAAATGATGCTGCCGATAAACAATGCGATGCTCGTTGTGCTACTACCTGTAGGAACGGTTATGGCCGGAACAGTAATCGTTTCTTCCGCTTGGGCAAATAGCCCATGTACGGCAAGCTCGATATTATCAACAATTGTCATTAGACGCTTTTGTTGCTCGCTATTCCAACCCTCAGAATGCACAGTCATAAAGTTTTTTAACAGCTCTGCACGCTTAGTTAAATGATTCATTTCCGATTCATCGCCAACCATATATGCTGCAATCTGCATTCTGTTCATTCGCTCAAACAGCTTTTCTACGTAAATAGCTGTCATCGCAGGCGCACTCTCCTTACTTCCATGACTCGCTCTACGAATGGATTGCAGATCATCTAGCATAAGCGATTCATATTGCAGCCATGGGCCTTGTTCTGCTTGCAGCAAAGAATCTACAGCTAGTCTAAGCCGATTGACAGGCTCACGCCATACGATGCCTGGCTGCTGGGCAATTAATGCCTTTTCTGCTTCTAGCAAATCATCCTTCATCATCTTCCAGCCATTGACTGTGCCAAATTGCAACAGCTGCGGCTCATTGAGCTGATGCTTTAAGCTTTGTAGAAGACGGTAAACCTCTTGTTTATGGGAAGCATTGCTCTGCTCATATAACTCAGCAATTGTATTTTCCAATATAACTAAGCGTTGCTCAGCAGAGCTATATTCATATAGGATTGGCTGAGATGGATTTCCAAAAACAGTAACAGCAGATCCTATCATACAAACGAGGCTTAAGCAAGCCATAATCCATATCCGAAATTTCATCGTTATCCCCCTTACACTTTTCCAAGTGTGATCATTAGCTTCTCTGTAATAAAGAGTTGCTACTGAAGATGTGCTATAACCATCTTATGGGGAAAGCGGACAAGTTATGACTTTCAATATTGGATTACTTTAAATCGTTGCTGTACCTCTTGTACAGAAGCCTCCAGCTTAAATATCCAGCGACCAAGCTTGCGATCGATAAACTGTATGTAAAACCTTTAACTACGCCAAGATCATCGTGGAGAGCTGTCGGAAGCCAAGGGTAGATACCAAAGGTATAGTCCATCGTATCATTCAGCAGAAGCCATGCTGTAGCCAATAAGAAGCTAATTGTATTCAGCTTCATAAACCTAGCATATAACATCACTTCCACCGCCATAGCTATATGGGATGCCATCAGCATATAGCTTTGCCACTCCAACACTTCACCCTGCATCGCACCAGCAATAATAATTGCAGTTGCCCATACGCCGTACTTAATCGAGCAAACAATGCCAAGCGCGTTTATGATCATCTGTGACCATCGAACAAAAGCATTTTTTCCTTGTGGAGCAAACAAAAAATAAAGAAGCGATAGAGTGAAAAATAAGCTTGCCGTTGGAGAATCAGGAACAAATGGCAGCATCCAGCTATCCTTCTCCTGAATGGTCCATATCAATTGATTCTCATACCACATATAGCCGTAAATCGTTCCAGCTAAATTAACGAAAAAAAGCAGCCATAGAAAATTGCGGTTAAGTAAAAATGTAGAGCTAAAGAAAATTCTCATTACAATTTCCTTTCTCTAGAGCGATTCTGAGAACTTTGAGGACAGCCAATTTTGCCGAATTTTCGTTTCATGCAAGAAGCGTTTGTTATGGTGTACCGGTGGTACATCAAGCAAACGGAACGAAGCAGAGGGCGAAAAGGCGTTGAAAGGAGCCACTGAACTTGTTTTCAGACACGCTCTAAAAAAGACCCGGCCGCATGTGCGACAGGGTCTTAATTGGTTAAAGTTTAAGATTGCGTTTGCTTAGCAAGCCACTCAGCGATTTGATTGATTTCCTCATCAGAAAGTGATCCTTCAAATGCAGGCATGCCTTCACCTTTACCATGAGTGATAATCTCTGCGAGCTCCTCAGAACTTAGAGTGTTACCAATACCTAGCAAAGCAGGTCCATACCCACCACTCAAGTCAGCAGCATGACAGCTAATGCATTGTGCTTCAACGATTGCAAATGCAGGATCTTCAGCTTCAATAATCGCTGGAACCTCTGCATCAGCAGTTTTCAAGAAACTCGGACGCTCCTCACCACGCTCAAGCGCTTCACGCACCTTATCAGCACGCTCGTGATGCTCAGGCACGATACCTTTTTCCTCAAGCTGGTGTTGGTAGTGATCCCAAGAAAATACCGTTAGGTAAGTACAAGCAGCAAGAGTAAGAATCATTAGTGAAGAAGCAATTGGACGACGATAAAAGCGACGCTCTTTACCAGTATCTAGGAACGGAGCAAGCAGCAAGCCGCCAAACATAATTGCTGGAATTCCAATTGAACCTAGAAGTACATATTTACCTGAAACATATGGGTATTTCAAAAATTGATACAGGAATAAGAAATACCAGTCTGGCATCGGAATAAACGATGCATTGGTAGGATCTGCAGGATAACCTAGCGGAGCTGCCTCAGCCATTACCCAAACTAAAAATCCAACTAATACAACACAACCTACCATCCACTCTTTAAGAAGGAAGTTTGGAATGAAGGCTTCCGATTTCCCCGGGAATGAGGTGTAATCTGGTGGTGTTCCGTCAATACGACCCGACTTTCTCACACGAGAATCGCCAACATATACAACTTTTTCATTCGAATTATGACCGTGTGCCATCTTTACAGCCTCCCTTCTATTATAGTGGACCTGAAATACCTTGTCTTCTGATCATGATAAAGTGCGCTGCAAGCATTGCAATCAATGCACCTGGCAAGAAGAATACGTGAATTGCGAAAAATCTTGTCAGTGTTTGCGCACCTACAATGTCTCCACCGTATAGGAAGTCAGCGATATATGGCCCGATGTAAGGTACAGAAGCCGCAATCTCAACCCCTACTTTAGTTGCAAAGTATGCTTTGTTGTCCCAAGGAAGCAGGTAACCTGTAAAACCTAGACCTAGCATAATGAAGAAAATTAGCATCCCAACTACCCAGTTCATTTCACGAGGCGCTTTGTAAGAGCCTGTAAAGAAAACGCGTAGTGTATGTAAAAACATCATAACGATAACTAAGCTCGCTCCGAAGTGATGCATACCACGAACAATTTTACCAAATGGGATTTGGTGCTGTAGATAGTCAACACTTGCGTAAGCATTAATGATGTCTGGAACATAATACATCGTTAAGAACATACCAGACAAAATTTGAATTACGGTAATAAAGAACGTCAAGCCACCGAAGCAGTATACGAATGCTGAGAAGTGATGTGCTGGGTTGACGTGCTCAGGCACTTCATGATCCGCTACATCTCTCCAAAGCGGCGTAATATCAAGACGTTCGTCAATCCAATTGTAAATAGTTTTAAACATCTAAATTACGCCCTCCTACGCTCGAGTGTTTGGTATAATGCCGCCTAGATACACATATCCATCCTGTACTGCGACTTGATACTCATCAAGTGGTGCATTCGCAACGGCAAGATTTTTACCGTCAATTGAATAACGTGCATCATGACATGGGCAATCATACTCATTCTTTCCATGTGTGTTCCAAAATACTGTACATCCCAAGTGCTTACAAACTGGAGAAAGCGCAAACACGTTTCCACTTGCATCCTTGGAAATCCAAGCTACTTTCTCCGACTTGCTCTTGTACCAACCATCTACCTGATTGATTGTGAATTTCACTTCTTGCGGTTCATTAGTTACTTTACTTTCCTCAATTACTTTAACTAGCTCATTTGCACTGCCTTTAGCTAGTAATGGATCTACTGCAAAGCGAACCATCGGCAACACCGCACCGCCTACCATAAAAGCTGTTGTGCCGCCAAGCGTGTAAGATAAAAACTGACGACGTGACATCTCGTTACGTTGGGCTGATTGATGCTTCGAATCTTGATGTTCATGGTTACTCATTTTCTGTTCTAACCCCCTTTGCCAACCAATTCTTCCGTCTTGCCGCATGCAAAACCATATGACGAACTTGGACATAAATATAATAGCCTAGCTACCAAATACCGTCAAGAATGTGACAGGACATTTGCGACATTATGGAAAAGTCGTTCAATAATTTGTTATCATTTTGTCACAATTGACACAGTATTGCAATTGTTTTCCCCAGTAAACAACCAAATTATACATAATTAAGATAGTTTCTGTCAGATTATGATTGCCATAAACCTCGAATTTTTGCTTGTATCTCACTATCAAGCGGAAGGCTCCCGTCATCATTGGGTGTTATCCAAAGATCTGCGGCATGAATTTCATATTGGAGCATCACTTTCGCAGTAATCAGTATGACATATTTGAAGCCCTGCTCCTTAATTTTTCTGCAATAACTGTTGATCGCCTCAACGCTATGCTCTTGCTTGTCCACATAATGTAATGCAGGATATGTTACAACTCGGCCACGAAAAGGAATTTCTATCAAATCCATAATATCTCGTAAATCCTCAAGACATTGCGTAGCTTCTAGCGGCGATTCTTCGCCTGTCATCCCCGTGATTGGCAGTAGGCAAGTGTCTAGGTACGGCTTAAGTTCTTCCCATTGCTCCTGTTCAATCTCACTAAATTTCAAGCTTGTCCCTCCTAAAACTTTTCATGTTGCTTACTTTTTTTACTTCCCGTACATGAAAAGTACTTCGGAAGCTTTCTCTTTTACTTTTCATGATGCATACTCTTTTACTTCCTTGTACATGAAAAGTACTTCGGAAGCTTTTCATGCTTACTCCATCATACATAACAAAGCCGCCAAATACTATAGTCTTTATTTGACGGCGGAATTATTATTTTAGTGATCTAGCTCTTGTAGCTCTTGTGTGAGCTGATAAAACATTTGCTCATCACCTGAAGCAAGTGCCTCGTCAATTGATTTCTGCAATTGATTACGTTTATAGTTGCGCAGCGCATCATCAAGTATTAATTCAGCTGTTAAACCTAGCATTGCCTCATATTGAATATTCATCTTATCGATACGAAACACCTCCAATGCGGTGCTATTGATTCCTATACTCGTATCCTTTGAGTACATAGCTTTCCATTGTTCTTTTCATTCGTTCGAGGTCTGCATCATTAAGTTCACGAACAACCTTAGCTGGCGTTCCTAGAGATAAGGTATAGGGCGGAATTTTACTATTTTCCGTTACTACAGCACCTGCTCCTATTAATGCATATTCTCCAATATCTGCACCGTTAAGAAGTATTGCTCCCATCCCGATTAAGCTGCCCTTGCCAATGGTACAGCCATGGACGATTGCACTGTGACCGACTGAAACCTCTTCAGCGAGAATTAGTGGCTGATTACTGTTAACATGTGCAACAACAGCATCCTGCAAGTTACAGCGCTTTCCGATCATGATAGGAGCTAAATCTCCTCGCAAAACGGCATTGAACCAAATTGTGCTCTCATCAGCAATCTGTACATCTCCAACAATTTTAGCGCCCTCAGCAACATAAACATGGGCACCAAGCTGTGGATATTTCCCTTGATATGGAATGAACATGGTATCAGCTCCTAGTAAAATGTAGTGAAATTTTACCAATGAGCCCTTCTCATGTCAACGCTCAGCATAAAGCATAGTCATCATTTTTTTGCCATAGCTACTCGCCTGCAACACGCTTCCTACCTGCTCCTGCTGTCCCACCTGCAATATTCCGAAATGCTTGAGCGGCTTGATAATCCGTTTATGCAGCACGCTTGTCGCAGAATCAAAATAATACGGCTTAATTAGTGGCAGCAATACCGCTTCAAGCGACTGTAGCGTGCACCAGCTGCTCGAAAGCGTAACCACCCAGTATACTAATGCACGAATATTTGGGATTGGCGTACGATAGCTTTTTAACCAATGCTGCACCATATCAAAAAGGTCATTTCTTTGCAGTATATGCATATGGGCCCTATTTGCTTCGTTAATCATTATCCGATCATAGTTCAGCTCAATCCATTTTTTACTCCACATATAGTCATACATTAGGGTCATCCGATCAGGCAGCTCGCCAAAGCCTTTCCCATAACCAAACTTCCAAGCTCCTTTGCTAGGCAGCTCATCCTTGACTGTGCATAGCTCATTGATTTGCAGCGCTGCACGTCGATGCATGACCCCATCTGCCGCCGCTGTAGGCTGATGCTTGTCTACATACTCTAGCATTAGTCGCATATCCTGCAACAGCTTGCCACTTTCATCGTCAACCTGAAGAGGAGCCTCACAATAGTTCACCGATTTTTGCAGCTTGCCAAGCAAAATTTGACGATAACGAATGCGAAAATCGGTCGGTACATGAAACATGTATCGATCATGCGCTCGATGCCCATTAAACAGCCAGCCTTGACTCTTAAAGCGCACGATCATCTCGCGCGGAGTAAGCTGTGGAGACTGCTTCTTATCGTTTTTGCTGGATTTTCGCTTGCTTTGTTTACTCTTTCCGTTTGCGGAAGCCCCTTTGCCTAGCACATTTTCACCACTAACTCCTGTCATTGGTGCACTGATTAGTTCTAGCTGCTGAGCAGGCTGATGTTTTTGAGTAAGATCAAATCGGCATTGCTGGACGCGAGCTAGCAAATCCTCCATGCTAAACGGTCCCATTTGCTCGAACAATAAGTAGTTAAGAAATCTAAGCTCTTCTAGCTCTAGCTGTTCAAGTGAATGCGCGATCACTTCCTTGCGCTGCACATTGGACAGAATAGATTGAATTAACTCATGCTTGGAGTGACCATTACACTCGCATCCATATCGCTTAGCAATTGATGAAAGCTGTGAAATATCTGCGTAGCTAAGCATCTCTGATAATATCATCTGCTCCCTCCTCCAAGTTGAAGTTTCACTACTTTTGCTCAGTAAAGCTGCTATGATGCAGCGAGTTCTAGCTGTATATTTACTCTCGTAGTCTTAGTATTGGTAATTTTTATGCTTTCATACCAATGCATAAATATTTCATTCAATTAAACTGTAGGTTATAAACGACAAAAAGCATGGAGTTCCCGCTTCGGAACCCCCATGCTTTTCTATATAAATACAATATTTTATTTGTTCATACAGCATTTTTTAAACTTTTTACCACTACCACAGTAGCATATATCATTACGACCTAGTGTCGCTTTTTCTTTGACCATTTGAGCTGGCTGAATCACTTCACCCTCATTAGCTAGCTGAGAGGAGCTGAACCCCTTCAAACACCATTGTGGCGTGCTATTGTACATCAAAATAAGACGAGGCACTAATAGCTGTAGAGTCGGCTCATCCAATTTTAGCTCTCTACGAACGTATTCAAGTAAATCCTGTAGCTGCAAACCAGCTCGAATTCCAAATTCACATTGATCTGCTACAAGATTTGCTTCAAATTGTGGCAGCTTAAATTGCTTCATTAGCAACTCAACAAATAGTCGATGCCCTTCTGTACGATCGACGAAATTAGCTGCACCAGCTTGTTGCAATTGATGCAATGTAAAGCTAGCGAAGCTTAAATCATTTCGTTTACCTTGCTCACGGACAATTAGTGTAGGATCAGGTATCGCAAAATGATGCACCATCTGCTCATTCAAGCTAAGATCAGAACGATAATGACGATAATTGATAATGATATGCATATAAGGTGCCTGTAACGCTTCAAACATTGGGTAACGTGCAATGATCTCCCCAACCTGCTCGTGCGTCAATGCTCCGTAGTAATACACCATCCCTTTCACAACGGTTAAATACATTGTGTTCAGATTGATGATTTTACGATCAAGCACTGCTAAAGCAGATTTTACCGTTTCAATAAGCTCGGAAGGCATAGCCATAACGTCTTGTCCTTCATGGCTTGCTTTGAACAACAAGCCTAGCTCCTGCCAATAATGAGTCATGCTGTCGGTCCAACCTTCACCAACTAGAACATAACCATGCTTACTTGTAACCTGCTCTAAAAGCGCAATCCGCTCGTCATCCAACAGCTTAAATATTTCTGGCAGCTCAAGTGCCAAGCTGCTCGGTAATTGCTCTATTAAAGCAGTAACCAACTGCTCACGATTTAATTTACTTACATTTTTAACAGATGCGTTTTTACGAATAATTGTCAAAGCATCCTTCGAAAGCTCGCTTAGCGCCTCGTGTAGGTCAATAATCCCTTGCTTCTGCACGCTCCGTGCTTGCTCTAATGTACTAACAGACATTCAATATCCTCATTTCTTACAGTTTTATTTCATATAAGCATTCAATTATCATATCGCAATAGAAACCTATTGTAAATCAATCGATTCCAAATGCTTTGTGCAATTGTGCAAAAGCAATTGCCAGCCGTCCTGATCTCGACTTAGGATGGAATAGGATAGATTACCAATTCGTAAATCTTCAATATGTGAAAAAAGCTCCTGCAATAGCTGCGCGATAAAGCTGCCATGAGAAACGCATAGGATATTAGCATTTGGGTAGCGTGTATAAAGCTCCTCAAGCAATTGTACACCCCTCAGGCGCATAAGCTCATGAGATTCGGCACCTAGATCTAGCTCCTTCCATTGCTCGCCCCAGCGCTCCACACGCTCCTCTAGTGTCGTCCCTTCCACTTGCCCAAAATAACGCTCGCGTAAACGTTGGTCTGGTGGAAGCACTTGTACATTTAGCGCCTCTGCTATATGTTGTCCTGTAACAACCGCTCGCTGCAAATCACTAGTTAGCACATAATCCCAAATCTGTTCCTCATTTTGTAATCGTGAAGCTAGCAGCTTCGCTTGTTGTATACCATTCTCATTTAGCGGAATATCTGTCTGCCCTTGAATTCTTCTGACAACATTCCAGCTCGTTTCACCATGACGAACTAATCCTATTAGCATGTTGGAACCACCTTATTTATATGATCTATATTCGCTACTGCCTCGTCCTTGTGAACCAACTCATCGTCAGTAAGGTTAGAAGTATCCCTATAAAGGAAAGTGCAACATAATACTGTGGAAATGTAGGTACTACCTGTAATACGATTGGCTCGCTAATACTAGCTACGGGTATCGAGCTAGAATAAATAGAAGTATGTGTTGTTGTCACTGCGGCATTCGCTACATCAACTATGCCCGAAATGCTTTTATGTGATACTTGTGTAGATGTTTCATAGTAATCATATACAAAAATAAATAAGGCAAGAGAAAACATGGCTAGACAGCTTGCAATAATAATAAATACGTTGCGACGGAAGCTTGGTGAGAACTGATACCGCTTCGTTGCTATCGGCATAAACCACGTTTCTTCATCATAAATTCGTTGCATTACATTACTGCTAATTGAGTTTGAGGTCATGTCGTTTTCTGGAATGACTAACTCATCTAATTCAAAGGCTGGAAATGAATCAGCATCCAAATCTAATTTAGCTGCACAATGCTGACATTCAAACATATGCGCTTCTAATTCAATTCGCAGTGGATTTTCTTCCTCTAGCTGCCAATAAGTATGGAGAAGCTCATCAACTTGCTTACAATTCATTTCCGATTCATCCTTTCCAAGTCACGACTATCTGTATCTTGAACAATATAAGGCTCTAGCTGTCCCTTAATGCTTGCTCTTGCTCTAAACAGTAATGACTTAACTGAGCTGACTGACTGCTCAAGTATATTAGCAATCTCTTGATAATCTAGTTGTTCGTATTCTCTTAATATAATTGCTGCACGCTGCTTTTCAGGTAATTGATCAATTGCTCTACGGACGAGATTCATACGCTCGTTCAGCAGCAATTGCTGCTCTGGTGTCGCCTCGTTCGAAACCATCGGTTCGATATTGACTTCTTCAATCGAAACGGTAGCGGCCTTACGTTTGCGAAGCTCACTTAAAACAGTATTTCTTGCAATCGTATAAAGCCAAGTCGAAAAAGTCGCATCTACCTCACGAAAGGAGTGCAGACTTTTATATGCCTTATAAAACGTCTCAGAGGTGAGGTCCTCGGCAATTGATTCTAGCTTAGCGCTTTTTAACATATGATAAATAAAAGATAATATCCTTCGTTGATAGCGATTCATCAGCTCACTATAGAGCTCAACATTGCCATCTTTAATTTCTCGTATTAGCTGGGAATCTGTCATAACAGGCGAACCTCCTCCACCTGCAATTTATCCCAAGAGAGTATAGTTATAAGCATATACTTCACTTGGAGCTAAAAGTTGCGTTTTCGATACTGCTATATGATAAACCCAAATAAAACCAGTTGATATTTCGAAATAATTGAATAAAAAAATTTGCTCGTTTTAAGCCATCTTGGAATACCAAAAAAGACCTAAAAACTATGTACAATTATGTATAGCATAACATATCGACAAAATATGTGGCAAAAAAAAGACCACTCAAGGAGTGGGGATTGCAATAAGGTATGGCGATTTCACCATAATTCATGCTTATTTCTATCAGTATTTCATCTACCTTTTCTCTATCCTTTTGGACTTTTGTTGTACCAATTTGGTTAACGCCGCTTTAAGAGATGGGTAGCTAAAGATAAACCCATGATTTAATAGTTGTTCAGGATAAACACGTTGCCCCTCTAGCAATAGCATACTCATTTCTCCAAGTATAAGCCTCATGATGAAGCTAGGTAATGGAAGCCAATGTGGTCGCTGCATCGCTTGGGCGAGTGTTATACCAAACTGCTCCATCGTTACACTTTCAGGTGCAGTAAAATTAACTGGCCCTTCCATGCTTACAGTACGAATACAATGGTCTATAGCTCGAGTGACATCATCAATATGAATCCACGGCAACGGCTGTTGCCCACTCCCTATTCTGCCTCCTACCAATAATCGGTAAGGCAGCTTCATCATTGGAAATGCTCCACCGTCTACGCCGAGTACGACGCCGAATCTCATCGACACAGTTCGAATACCACTCTGCATCGCTTCTTGCTCCCAATGATAAACAGTTGTCGAAAGAAAGTCTGTAGCCGGAACAATGTCCTGCTCCGTGAACACTTTCGTATTAGATATTCCATAGTACCCTACTGCACTAGCTTGTAATAGAATCTTTGGCTTTTTATTCAAAGTGTTAATGATGCGCACGACTTCTTTCGTAGTGATTTCTCGGCTGGATTGTATAGCCTGCTTTCTTGACGCAGTCCATCTTCCGCTATTTAAAGAGACTCCAGCCAAATTAATAAAAACATCGACCCCTTCAATATGCAGTTCTGGTTTATCCTTCTTTCCCATCCAGCTAACATAGATTACACCATCACGTGACGGAAGCTTTTCAGCTTGTCTTGATAATATATAAAGTTGATGCTGCTGCTCTCGAAAATATGTAATTAATGCTGATCCAATAAAGCCGTTTCCCCCAGCAATCGCTATTTTCATAGTGGTTCCTCTCATTCCATTTAATAGGCGTATCTCTATATTACTTTATTATTTGATTTAATAAGTGTATTTAGTCAAAAACTCAAAAAACCTTTTAAGATCATGCTCACATTCATAACCATATTTCAATACACCCTAAACGTTGATACACAGATTAATATCGTTCTTAATTCTTCTTAATAAATAAGGTTGCAAGTATGTAGCGAGACTGATCTGTTATACTGATTATTAATATCTGTTTTATGTATATAAAAACAATTATTCATAGGTATTATTGTTATTTCATACAACCTGTTATATACATTATGTAATTCTGTAATCTATAATGAGAAGTGAAATGAAAATTAAGGATAGTGACAAATGAAGTGAGAGAGGATGAAAAGGATGACGACATTTGAACTTAAACCGGAGTACATTTCCCAGATGGTAGCAAGATTTGCAGAGTTATTGCTGGACTATTATGTTTTTCCTGAAATTGCTGAGAACATGAGCACGTCATTACTAGCACAGCTAGCTAATGGGGAGTATTACAATGATGTTAATGGTCATTTTGTAGCAAGCAAAATAACAAAGCAATTGCAGCAGATAAGTAACGATAAGCACTTAGAATTGATATATAGTGAGAAACCAATCTCCACTATACCGTTCGATCCTTCATCCGCAGATCATCATTCCTCACTGCAGCTTAATAATTATGGATTTCAAAAAGTGGAAAGACTAGCTGGTAATGTCGGTCATCTAGTTATAAATAGCTTTGAGTACCCGCAGTTTGCAGGAGAAACTGCAGCATATGCGATGAGTTTTTTGGCACATACTGATGGACTAATTATTGATCTTCGTAGCAATCATGGAGGATCTTCCTTTATGACAGCTCTAATTGCAAGTTATTTACTTGAAAGTTATCCACCAATACATTTACATGATACATACTGGAGATATTATGATAAAGTACAGTCTTTCTGGAGTTTACCTTCTGTTCCTGGGAAAAAGTTTGGAGCGAGCAAGCCTCTTTACGTATTAACCAGCAATAGAACAGCTTCAGGTGGAGAAGAATTTGCTTATAATCTACAAGCACTGCAACGGGCAAAAATAGTCGGTGAGCAGACAATCGGTAAAGCAAATGCTGGGAGTGTACACCGTATTAACGACCATTTTCAAGCGTTTATACCGAACGCATATGTCATTAACCCGACAACAGGTGGAAGCTGGAATGATATTGGCGTTATTCCAGACATTAAAACAACAGAAGATGAGGCGTTCAATAAAGCGTATCAACTTATACTGGAGCAGCTACTAGAGCAATATCGTGATAGCCAAGCACCAGGTCGTCAACGTGTTAAAGCCGAAATCGATAAAGCTATTCAAGTGAAATAAAGCTGTGGAAGAAAATCCCAGCAAATAACTAACATCTTTTAATTATTGCAACCCACCACTACTTGAGTGGTGGGTAAATAATATTAAGAGATTAAATTGTGTAACAAGAAATGAAAAATGTATATAGACAAAAAAAAACCACTTCAAAAGAAGTGGTTAGCATTACTAATTGAATGCTACAGTTATTGGATAGGAGTGGAGAGAAACCATACTGTACTTTTATTATATGTATACGCTTCCACTTTGTCAATAAGCGCTTTCATTTTATTTTTAAGCTCCGGAACAATGCGTCTTTAATCCGCGTTTAAAGCCTACTGCTCCGTTGTTTTTACTCTGTTGCAGTAGGCTTCAAAGGCGGAACACTTCGTTTTTCAGACGCATTGTTCCTCCGCAGGAGCTTTTTTTTTTGTCTTGCATTGAGGATTCTTGTAAGTTGCATGCTTCGTCGCTTCGGATTTATGCAGTGCTCCGGAATAGCTCGCCTTCCATCCGCTTTTTAAATCCTACTGCTCCGTTGTTTTTACTCTGTTGCAGTAGGCTTTAAAGGCGAAACACTCCGTTTTCCAAACGATTTATTCCTACGCCGTAGCGTTTTTGGTTGTATTGCTTCGAAGATTTTCTACAGGCTAATTGCTTCGTCGCTTCGGATTTATGCAGTGCTCCGGAATAATTCGTTTTCATGCTCCGGAACATTGCATCTTCAATCCGCGTTTAAAGCCTACTGCTCCGTTGTTTTTACTCTGTTGCAGTAGGCTTCAAAGGCGGAACACTTCGTTTTTCAGACGCATTGTTCCTCCGCAGGAGCTTTTTTGTTTGTCTTGCTTTGAGGATTCTTGTAAGTTGCATGCTTCGTTGCATCGGATTTATGCAGTGCTCCGGAATAGCTCGCCTTCCATCCGCTTTTTAAAGCCTACTACTCCATTGATTTTACTCGGTAGTAGTAGGCTTTAAAGGCGGAGCTCTTCGTTTTGCAGACGAGTTATTCCTGCGCTGTAGCCGTCTTGAATTCGATTACTCGGAAGCATTGAGTTTCACTTAGAAGCTGAAGCCATTTCTCCCCTACAGCAACTCCACTCTACACCATGCCATAAAGAAAACTAGCCTACCGGAGTGACTACCGCTTTTCAGCGATAGGATTAACACTCGCAGTAGGCTAACCACTACATTTCTTTTAAGCTCTAATTAGCACTAAAATATTACATCTCCACATTAAAGCCCTTATTACTTAACACTGCAATCGCTTCGTCTAGCTGCTCTTGCGTGCGGAAGCTTAGTTTTAGGACACCTGGAATTTGCTCGCGGCTTTCGATAATCCGAATATTGCTTATGCTTATCCCCGCATTACCAAGCTCTGAGGCGATTGCACCGATGATACCCGGGTGGTCAGGTACGTCGACGTAGCATTCGTATACGGCATGCAGGATGCCTTTACGGCGCTCTGGCATTTTACCGCGGAAATCTCCTGCATCATGGAAGGCACGTACGATGCCGTCTCCGTCTTCGTTCTCTAGCATCACTTGGAACTGTGCTACCTGCTGCTGCCAGTCCTGCAATAGCTTTAATAGCACCTCTCTGTTATCCAGTAATATATCACGCCATAATGCCGGATCGCCTGAAGCGATTCTTGTTATATCGCGGAAGCCGCCCGCTGCAAGCAGCTCATATAGCCCGTTGCTATCGTTATAGCCGCGAACCTGGTTAACGAGAGCAACTGCAATAATATGCGGTAGATGGCTAATCGCACCAACGATAGCGTCATGCTGGTGAGCATCCACCTTAACAATATGCGCGCGTGTATATGAGAGCAATTGCTCTAAATCAGCAATCGCTTGCTCTGGTGTATTAGGCTCAGCTGTCAGAACGTAGAAGGCATTCTCAAGCAGTCTACCAGAAGCCGCTTCAACGCCTGAGCGCTCAGAGCCTGCCATCGGATGTCCACCGATAAAGACGACATCCCTACCCGCAAATGCTTTAGCAGACGCCATGACGGATGCCTTTGTGCTGCCTACGTCAGTAACGATACATCCAGCCTTAAGCTCAAGCTTACATAGCTGAGCAATATAATCATCTAGTAATCCAACTGGAACACATAGGAAAATAAAATCTGCATCCTGTGCTGCTTCCTCAACGGACGTCGTAGCATAGTCAACAACGCCACGCTGAACATATTTTTGTGCTGAGGATTCTCGGTTGGAGTAGCCAACAACCTGTAAATCAGGCTGTCCCTTTAAGCATAATGCGATCGATCCACCAATAAGTCCTACACCAAAAATCGCAATTTTTTTCATATGTTACTGAAGCACCGCCAATTCTGTAAGCACCTGCTCAAGAGCTGCAATGAATTTTGCATTTTCCTCTTCTGTACCAACGGATACACGAATCCAAGTTGGGTAGTGCTTCCAGCCAGCGCGTACAATAAATCCTTTACGTAGCAATAGATCAAAAATTTGCATCGATGGTGTACGTACATCCACCATGATGAAGTTGCCATGACCTTCAAAATACGTCAAGCCAAGACGATCAAATTGTGCATGTAAGTAATCTAATCCTGCAGAGTTTGCCGCTACACTGCGAGCAAGGAACTCATCGTCATGCAAGGACGCTTTAGCTGCCACTTGCGCTAAGCGACCAGTATTAAACGGCTCCCGCACCTGATTAATATTGCGGATAACCTCTGCATTACCAACTCCATAGCCGATACGATTTGCTGCAAGTCCATACACCTTGGAGAAGGTGCGAAGCACAACAAGATTAGGGAATTGCTCAATTAGCTGAACACCGTCCGTAAATTGCTCATTTCTTACGTATTCGCGGTATGCTTCATCTAGTACAACTAGCACATGATGGGGTACTTCGTTTAAGAACTTAACCAATTGATCATGTTTCACGATTGTACCAGTTGGATTGTTCGGGTTACAGATCCATAGCACCTTCGTGCGCTCTGTAATTGCCGCTAGCATTCCATCCAAGTCATGCACACCGTCTTTTAACGGAACTTCAACGATTTTAGCATTTTCTACTTCACAATTATGCTTATATTGTGAGAAGGTTTCATCTGCCATAACCGTCTCATCGGCAGAGGTCAAATATGCACGACAAATCATCAAAATAATATCGCTAGAGCCTGTACCGAAAATAATTTGCTTGTCTGCTACACCTAGCTTTTGCGCTAGCACGGCAGTTAATTCAACACTGGCACCATCTGGATATAAGTGCAACTGCTCTATTTCATCAAGCATAGCTGCTTTTGCTTTAGGAGAATAGCCAATCGGGTTTTCATTGGAAGCCAGCTTAATAACCTCTTCCAAGCCCAATTCACGCTTTACATCTTCAATAGGCTTACCAGGTTGGTAGACTGGCAAGTGCAAAATGTTCTTTTTAGGCTGCATGAGCCGTTCACCTCTTATCATAGTTACTAGTAGTTACTTTAAAGCGTTAATTAACGACTGCTTCATTTATTTTCTCATAACTGCCAGCGCATTTAAAGTAAATCTTTGCTTGTGACTAATCACGGCTCGAATAGCGCGATAATGACACTAATAACTGGAAATAAACAAAGGCGCAAGCTGTGGAATCAACCACCGCCTACGCCCTACAATTGCTCACGTAATAAACAATCTATTATTCCTTAAATTAGCCTCTAAGCTCAGCAATAAAGCTAGCAATATTATTGAGCCCTTGCTCTCTTGTCTCTGGACTAGATAATAGCTCGATATTGTTTTCAATCGTACGTACAATCGCACTACCAACAATGACTCCATCACATTTTGCTTCAAAACGAGCGACCTGCTCACGAGAGGAAATACCAAAGCCAATCGCAATCGGCAGTTCACTTGATTCTCTTACTAGATTAAGGAACTGGTCAATCCCCTCATGGAAATCTGCACGCTCACCTGTTACGCCAAGCGAAGACACACAATAAATAAAGCCCTGTGCAGATTTTGCAATACGTGAAACACGCTCATTGGATGTTGGCGCTACAAGCGGAATTAGATGCACATTATTTTGTGCAGCAAGCTGACGCAGCTCTCCATCCTCTTCAATCGGTAGATCTGGAACAAGTATACCACTGACATCATTCGCCTTAATTAACTCCATAAAGCGCTCTAAGCCATATTGGAAAATCGGATTATAATAAGTAAAAATGATTAACGGAATATTTACGCCCTGCTCACGTAATCTGCCACCAAGCTGTACGCATTGCTCTAGCGTCACATTGTTTTTCAATGAACGCTCAGACGCACGTTGAATAACTGGTCCATCGGCAAGCGGATCAGAGTTAGGAACGCCTAACTCAATAATATCCGCACCCGCTGCTTCCATCGCCTTAATAATATCAATCGTATCGTCAAGCGTTGGATCTCCGCATGTCAAATACGGAATTAACGCTGCTTTTTGCTGCTCTTTTAACTGTGCAAACTTTTTATCTATTAAATTCATGCTAGTTCCCTCCAAGGTATCCCATAATCGCTTCCACATCTTTATCGCCGCGACCAGATAGACTTACCACGATAACTTGATCCTTATTAAGCGTTGGAGCTAGCTTAATTGTCTGTGCAATTGCATGGGCAGACTCCAAGGCTGGAATAATTCCTTCAGTTCGCGATAGCTCCTGCAATGCATCCAATGCTTCCTGGTCAGTGATCGGCACATAATTCGCACGACCAGCATCCTTCAAATAAGAATGCTCTGGACCGATACCTGGATAGTCTAAGCCTGCTGAGATCGAATGTGCCGGTAGAACCTGTCCATGCTCATCCTGCAGCACATAGCTCATTGAGCCCTGGAATACACCATGACGGCCTTTCGTCATCGTTGCTGCATGCTCAGAAGTATCGACGCCACGACCAGCCGCCTCAACACCTAGCAGTTTTACCCCTTCATCCTCAATAAATGGATAGAACATTCCGATCGCGTTGCTACCGCCACCAACAGCTGCAACAACATAATCAGGAAGCTTACCTTCGTACTCTAAAATTTGCTTACGTGACTCATCACCGATAATACGTTGGAAGTCGCGTACCATCATCGGATAAGGATGTGGTCCAGTAGCTGAACCAAGAATATAATACGTATCGTTGACGTTACTTACCCAGTAGCGAAGTGTTTCATTGCAGGCATCCTTCAATGTACGAGTACCGCTCGTAACAGGAACAACCTCTGAGCCTAGCAAATTCATACGGAATACATTCAACTGCTGGCGCTTCATATCCTCTTCGCCCATAAACACTTTACAATCTAAGCCCAGTAATGCAGCAATCGTTGCAGATGCGACACCATGCTGACCAGCACCAGTTTCTGCAATAATTTTTGTTTTGCCCATACGTTTAGCCAATACCCCTTGACCAATGGTATTGTTAATTTTATGGGCACCTGTATGGTTAAGGTCTTCACGTTTTAAGTAAATTTTCGCACCGCCAAGCTTTTCACTCAAGTTTTGTGCATAGTAAAGCGAGGTTGGTCTGCCTGAATAACGATAGAGCAGATCTAGCACCTCTGCTTTAAATTCTGGGTCCTTACTATAATGAAGGTACGCCTCTTCTAGCTCGAGCAAAGCGTTCATTAGCGTTTCTGGTACATATCTGCCGCCAAATGCTCCGAAGCGCCCATTGGAATCTGGTAATTGTGTCATGCCTCTATCACCCTTCTAACGAATTGTTTAATTTTTTTGATGTCCTTAATGCCTTCCGTTTCCACTCCGCTAGAGACATCAACACCATCTACTTCATAATGTGAAAGCAGCTCACCGACATTGCCTTCATGTAGGCCACCTGCAACGATTAGCTTCTTATCTAGCAAAGCAACAGCCTGCTTATATGTTCTTATAGCCTCCCAGTTAAACGGCTTGCCTGTACCGCCACCTGGTGCATCTAGCAATACAGCGTCGATATAGGGGGCATAAGGTGCGAGGAGCTCCTGAGTTGCAGCAACATGCTTAGCCTCAGCTAGTTCTGCACTTGTATTCACTGCATCTCCATGATCTGTCTTAGCTTGTGCTGCACCCATATTCATTACCGTTGCTTGCCCGTCATCACGCTGTTCAGCTTTAATGGAAACAACCTTCCATAGTGAAATATGAGGGAATTTCTCCTTTAGCTCAGCATAATAGGACAAAGGCTCCTGCCCATGTAGCTGCACGATATCAAGTGGAACAGCCTCAAGAAGCTGCTCCATACTGGAAAGCTCTAAATTGACAAATACACCAGCGACTCGAGGAGCTTGCTCAGCACGTGCCGATAACTGCTTTATCGCTTGCGCCAGCCTTGCTCCCTGCTCTACCGTCACTTGACGCTTACTTGGAGCAAAGACAAGCCCAACCTCAGTAATTGGCAACCCATCCATTGAGAAAACCGTTGCTTCATCGCGTAAGCCACATATTTTAATACTAGGCCCTGTACGAGCAATACTCATCGTAGCACCTTACCCATCAATTGTTCAATAGCCACGCCAACATCTCCTTGACGCATAAAATGCTCACCGATCAACAAGCCTTCTGCCGAAACCGAGCGAACATACTCATAATCTTCACGGCTTAATATGCCACTCTCACTAATTTTTAGTACATGAGGAGGCATTAGCTTAATGAGATTAGCCGTCGTTTCAAGACTAGTTTCAAATGTATGGAGATTACGATTGTTAATTCCGATCAATGTCGCTTTATCTAAAGCAAGCACACGCTCTAGCTCAGCTTGATCATGCACCTCTACAAGCACATCCATACCAAGCCTTTTCGCTAAATCGTGAAAGCTGCTAATTTGCTCATCTGTTAAAATTGCTACGATAAGCAGAATGCAGTCAGCCCCAATAAGTCGAGCTTCATAAATTTGCTTTTCGTCGATAATAAAATCTTTACGAAGCAGCGGCAACTTCACTGCCTTAGCAATATCACTTAAGTATTGATTGCTGCCTTGGAAATACTCCACGTCTGTCAATACGGAAATACAATCTGCTCCCGCAGCTTCATACGCAGAAGCCAGCTCTACTGGATGAAAATCCTCACGAATTAACCCTTTAGATGGAGAAGCCTTCTTTACTTCTGAAATTAAAGCCAGCTCGCGATGACGATTGCCTTCGCGTAACGCCTGCTCAAAGCCACGACAAGGTGGTAATTGAGCAATTTGCTGCTCGACCTCAGCAAGATTAAATGTTTCAGCCAGTCTAGCAACCTCTTGTTTTTTCGTTTCAACGATTCGATTAAGAAACATGACTACATTCACCTGTTTTCTGTATAAGATGAGTTAATTTCTGCAATGCTTTACCTGAATCTATAATGTCCGCTGCTAGCTGCACACCTTCACGAAGACTATTTGCTAAGCCTCCCAAATAAATACATGCGCCTGAGCCCGCCAATACAATTTCACGATAGCCGTCCTTACGCTTACCTTCAAAGATCTCTCTAATTAGTTTAGCGTTGTGGCTAGGATCTCCACCATACAGCTCTTCCAGTGGATAAGAGGTTAAGCCTAGCTCTTCAGGTGTAATGGAGTACGTATGAACCTCTCCGTCCTTCAGCTCCGAAACCTTTGTTGGAGCAGAGATGCTAATTTCATCTAAGCCATCATCACTGCTTACAACAAGCGCACGCACAATACCTAACTCACGCAGCACTTCTGCAATAATTTCTGTTTTACTTGCATCATATAAACCTAGCAATTGACGGTCTGCATTGGCTGGATTGGTCAATGGGCCGAGCATATTAAAAATCGTACGAGTTCCGATTTCTCTACGAGGTCCTGCAGCATACTTTAGCGATGGATGATAAAGCTGAGCAAACATAAAGCAAATGCCCACCTCATCCAGACACTCCTCCGCTTGTTGCGGTGTAATATTAATATTGACACCAAGCGCCTCTAACACATCGGCACTGCCAGATTTCCCTGACATCGCACGATTACCATGCTTCGCTACTGGAATGCCTGCTGCTGCTGCAATGATTGAGGAAGCAGTAGAGATATTAAACTTGCTTATGCCCGAGCCACCCGTTCCACAAGTATCTAATAAGCCTTGCTTGTTAGATTCCACATGAGAGGATGCTTTGCGCATCGCCTGAGCTAATCCAGCGATTTCATCCTTAGTTTCACCTTTCATACGCAGTGCAATCGCCACAGCACTAATCTGTGCTGCTGTCGCTTCACCGCGCATAATTTGTCCCATAACGTCTTCAGCTTCTATACGTGATAGGTTGACTCGATTTACAAGCCGATTAATTGCTCCTTGTATACTTAACTGCTCCCCCATCATCATTCCTCCTCAAACTTTCATGTTACTTTCTTGTATGCTTCCCGTACATGAAAAGTACATCGGAAGCATATTACTCTTTACTAACTTAGTTACCAGCAAGCTCGTAATCTGAATTTAATGTTCCTGCTTCACCGTTACTACCCTTAGTTCCAAACATTAGCTCAGCTGCACGAATTGCCTTTAAGCTAGCCTTCGCTTTATTCACCGTCTCCATATATTCACTTTCAGGATTGGAATCCCATACGATTCCCGCTCCGCTTTGAACATATGCGCTACCGTTATTGAACACAATCGTGCGAATCGTAATACAAGTATCCATTGAGCCTGAGAAGCCTAGATAGCCAATTGCACCTGCATATAAGCCACGTGCTTCGTTTTCCATCTCAGCGATAATTTCCATCGCTCTTAGCTTAGGCGCACCGGAAACGGTACCTGCTGGCAAGCATGAAATAAATGCGTCGAAGAAATCTTTATCCTCTCTGATCTCGCCCTGCACATTCGATACGATGTGCATAACATGCGAGTAGCGCTCGATTTCCATAAAGGAATCACAGCGAACCGTTCCGTACTTCGCAACTCGGCCAATATCGTTACGACCTAGGTCAACCAGCATTAGATGCTCTGCTTTTTCCTTCTCATCCGCTAATAAATCCTGCTCTAAGCGTTTATCCTCTTCGACCGTTTTACCGCGTGGTCTTGTACCTGCAATCGGACGAGTCTCAACCTTACCGTTATTCACCTTCACAAGCGCCTCTGGTGAAGCTCCAACAACGACCTGCTCACCCATTTTTAAATAGTACATATATGGAGATGGATTCATCACTCGTAATACACGATAAACATGTAGCGGATCCACCGTAGTTTCTATGCTAAAGCGTTGGGAAAGCACCACCTGAAAAATATCCCCGGCGCGAATGTATTCCTTCGCTTGGTTCACATTGCTGATGAACTGCTCTTTCGTAAGATTAGATTGAATCTCACCAAGCTCAGGATCCATTTCTACTGAGCCGTGCGGCATATCCATCGATACATTTACTTGACGGATTTCTTTAATTAGCTCGTTAATTCTAGCAACCGTTTCATTGTAAGCTACTTCGATTTCTGCATCCGTTGCACCTTGCTCAATATGCACATTGCTTACGAGCAATAGCTGCTGCTTAAGATGATCGAATACAATGACTTGATCGCAAAACATAAATTGAATATCATTCATATCCATATCATCGATACGATGCTTTGGCAGCTTTTCGTAATATTGAAGCAAATCATAGCCGAAATATCCGATCGCACCACCTGTAAATGGAGGTAAATCTTCATGAGATGGTGAACGGAATGCTCTTAGCTTTGCTTTTAACAGCTCAAGCGGCTTCTCATGCAGCACCTGCTTTTCACCTTGCTGCTCCAGCACCATTTCACCGTTTTTTCCATATAGCATCAGGAATGGGTTAGTACCAATAAAAGAGTATCTTGCCCATTTTGCTCCGCCTTCTACACTTTCAAGTAAAAAAGCATGTTCTCGCTTCGCAAAATGTTTAAATAAACGAATCGGAGTTTCCGTATCTGCCATCACACGGCGTACGATTGGAATTAAATTGTACTTGCTAGCTTGCGCAATTACTTGCTTTAGTTCTGTCGTCATTGGCAACACTCTCACTTTCCAGGCCCCATGCCTTGTCGTAATTGTTGGGAGCAGGTTTATGTAACAAAAAAGGCCCCCGCTGAATGAGCGGGAGCCGTTAAATTACAAGATCAATAGAAAATAAGTACGTAAACAACAACACATAACTACGCCCAGCAGCACAAAAGTGCAACATGAAGCTATAGTCTGTGAACCATTATACTTAATCCTCTAAACTCATCTCATAAACCTATCTCGTCTAACTTAACTCTACTCATCTAAATCTAACTATACGCTACTTCAGCAGGCTATGTCAATGCAAAGCTTATTTCGCCAAATCTGGACGTAGCACCTTAGCCCCACCAAGGTAGATATGTTGAATTTCTCGCTGCGATTTCTCCGTATTAATTAATACCATAAGGCGTACACATTTTTGCAGGCTTCCTTTAACAGGAACCTCTAATGCGCACATTAACGGTACAAGCTCCCATCCAGGTAGCTGGCGAATGGCTTGTGCAGGAAACGCTTGATCAAGGTCATTCGTTACAGTAATGAACACACTAGCGATATCCTCAGGATTTACATCGTTAGCCTCAACTAGCTTGGAAATCATCTCAAGTGTTACTTCTTTAATTTCAGCTGAATCATTGGCTTCTACAGTAGCCGCTGCTCTTATTCCACGAACTGTCATTTTACATCCCCCTGCTTAAGCTCTTCAATAATTTCGCGTACCCAGTCAAGCTGAATATCTGATCGAATCTCTACTTTACCGATTTCCACTGGCACAACAAATGTGATTGTACCTTCAGCAAATTTCTTGTCATGAAGCATTGCAGCAATAATTTCGTCGGTATTGTAATGAGCTGGAATACGTGTTGGTAGACCACAGCTTTCCAGCACTAAAGTAGTAATGCGTAAAATTTCCTCAGGAGCACCAAGTCGCACCCCTAGCTTCGCTGAACCAATCATACCGATGGAGATCGCTTCACCATGTAGTAGCTCATTATAGCCCGCTACAGCCTCAAGCGCATGACCAATCGTATGTCCTAAATTAAGAATTGCACGCAGACTAGATTCCTTCTCATCTTGCGAAACGACCTGTGCCTTTACACCACAGCCCTTATACAAGGCATAACCAAGTGCGTCTGGCTCTAAGCTTAACATTTTAGTTGCATTTGCAATGCACCAATCTACAAATTCCTTGTCCCAAATCAAGCCATGCTTCACAACCTCGGAAAGCCCTGACTTTACGTCACGCTCTGGCAAGCTTTGCAGTGTGTTTAGATCATATAATACGAACTCTGGCTGATGGAACGCACCAATAATGTTTTTCGCAAGCGGATGATTCACCGCCACTTTTCCGCCAACACTACTGTCATGGGCAAGGATCGTCGTTGGAATCTGAATGAACTTCACGCCCCGCATATAGGAAGCAGCAACGAAGCCTGCAAGATCACCAACAACACCGCCACCAAGTGCGACAATCGTCGATTTACGATCTAGTCCACCTTCTAGTGCTTTCCCAACAAGCAATTCCAAATTCGCTAGCGACTTGGACTTCTCGCCTGAAGCAACGACTGCCGTTACAACTTTAAATCCACCTTGCGTAAGGTTATTAGCAAGAGAATCAAGATAATGTGGAGCGACTTTTTCATCGGTAATAATCATCAGTGGAGATTTCTGACTAATACCGTGCTTTACGAAATAAGAGGAAACCTCATTTAATAGGCCCTCTCCAATGTAAAGTGGATAGGAACGCTCGCCAAGCTCAACGGTTAGCTGACGCATATTAATATCTCTCCAATTGTTCTTGATAGTTTTTAAGATTTGCATGAATTTCCTCGATCGAATCTCCACCGAACTTCTCAAGGAAGGCACGAGCAACTTCCCATGCCACAACATGCTCCATGACTACGCTTGCAGCAGGAACGGCACAGCTATCAGAACGCTCAACCTGAGCTGTAAATTCCTCTTTTGTATCAATATCAACGCTGCGAAGCGGCTTGTACAATGTAGGAATTGGCTTCATCACACCGCGTACAACGATTTGCTCACCGTTTGTCATACCGCCTTCGAAACCACCAAGACGATTTGTTGCACGATGATAGCCCTTTTCCGGAGTATATAGAATTTCATCATGAACCTGAGAACCACGGATTTTAGCAGCCTCAAAGCCAATACCGATCTCTACCCCTTTAAAAGCGTTAATCGACATAACTGCACCAGCAATACGTCCATCAAGCTTACGATCCCATTGTACATGACTGCCAAGACCAACAGGTACACCTTCGATGATACATTCAACAATACCGCCGATAGAGTCGCCTTCTTGTTTAATTTGATCGATGTAGGCTGTCATTTTTTCTTCTGTTGCTTTATCAACAACACGTACGGAGGATTCCTCAGTACGAGCAATAAGTTCATCAATTGGAAGGTTGTGAGGTGGTGCTTCAATCTCTCCGATACGAATAACTTGGCCTGCCACTTTAATGCCAAATTCAGCAAGCAATTGTCGTGCAACTGCACCGACTGCTACACGTGCTGCTGTTTCACGAGCAGAGGAACGCTCAAGTACATTGCGAAGATCCTTCAGGTTATATTTCAAACCACCGTTAAGGTCAGCATGACCTGGACGAGGACGATGAACGCGACGTTTTGTTTCATCTGTTCCTTCAATCGGCTCGATATTCATAACCTTAGTCCAATGCTTCCAGTCATTGTTCTCGACAACAAGGGCTACTGGGGCACCAGTCGTTTTACCGTGACGAACACCACCAACAATATTAGCAGTATCCTTTTCGATTTGCATACGTCTGCCGCGACCATGGCCTTTTTGTCGACGTTGCAATTGAAAATTCAATTCTTCGAAATTAAGCGTTAAATTACTAGGCAATCCTTCTATAATAGCGGTCAATTGAGGACCGTGGGTTTCCCCTGCTGTCAAATAACGTAAACTCAAGACTAGCTCCTCCTTAAAATAAGCAGTTAAACCTGCGATCAATTCCTAAAAAAATACCGTAAACATCTTTGCTCATTATAGTATACCCCTGCTAGTTTGACAAGAAATTCAGCCTAAAACAAAGAAGGTGAGCTACGATGCCCACCTCAACAGATTACGATATGATTACATTTTACGATAAAAGAAAGTCTCTGCAGTTTCAAATCCATATTGCGACGGTGTAAAAATCTGTTCTGTACTGCCGACAAACAGTACGCCGCCTTTCTTCAATGCTTTAGAAAACTTATGATATAGGTCGTGTTTCGCTTCTTCAGTAAAGTAAATCATGACGTTACGGCAAACGATCAAGTCAAACTCTGTTTCGAATTGATCGTATAGCAGGTTTTGTTGCTTGAAGGTAACCGACTTTTTCAAGGAATCTACAACGGAATATACCCCTTCTTCTTCTTGAAAATAGCTTTTTAGAAACTGAGGAGGAACATCTCTAATGGAGCGATCAAGATAATACCCTTGATTCGCTTTGGAAAGCACCCCTTGGTCTAAATCAGTTGCTAATAAATAGGTTTTATTCAATGCACCTAGCTGATCAAGAATCATCGCTAACGTATACGGCTCTTCACCAGTAGAGCATGCCGCACTCCAAATCTTAAGCTTACCTCCACTAGCTATCATTTGCGGTAAAAACTTCGTCCGCAATACTTCCCATCGTTGTGGATTACGCCAAAACTCAGATACATTAATTGTCATGCGATCAAGGAACTCGTCCATCATCGCTTTATTGGAAACTAGCGCTTGGAAATACGAATCAAATGTCGTATGTCCGTGCTTTAAGCGAAGCGTTGTGAGTCTCCGCTTCATTTGCGCTTCCTTATATAAGGATAAATCTATCGCAGTTTTCTTCTTGATATTATCAATAAAACGCGAAAAATCTAAATCGTCCGACATCACTTTGCCTCCGTATTCAAACTAAACCCAGCGCTGTATATGATGATCGTAATCCACTAGCTCATCTTCACCGAAAAAGATTGAGATTTCTCTAGCTGCATTTTCAGGAGAATCTGAACCGTGAATTAAATTAAAATTAGTATGTACAGCGTAATCTGAACGAATGGTTCCAGGAGCTGCCTCCACGGCATTCGTCTTGCCGATCATCGCACGCGTAAGTGCAATAACATTGTCACCTTCCCATACCATCGCAAATACAGGACCAGATGTAATAAAAGCAACAAGAGGCTCATAAAATGGCTTTCCTTCATGCTCACCATAATGAAGCTGAGCAAGCTCAGGAGTAATTTTCATAAATTTACCTGCAACTAGCTTTAAACCCTTCTTCTCAAAGCGAGAAACTAGCTCGCCAATTAATCCACGCTGAACCCCATCAGGCTTAACCATTAAAAATGTTCTCTCCATACTTACGCCAATCCCCCTAAAAGCAATCTATTAGTAGTTACGTTTACCAACAAAATGTGCAATATCTACAAGATTTTTGCGAGCTGGAATCGCCGGTAGCTGCTGTAAGTTATCAAGCGCTTTCGCTATATAACGATTTGCAAGCTCCTCGGCTAGCTGGCTTCCCTCACTTGCTCGAATGTAAGCAATCGCTGCGCTCGTATCTGAATGATCACCATCACGATGAATTTTCTCAATTTCATCAAGTAATGGCTTACGTACTCGTTCATCCTTTAGCGCCAAAATAACTGGCAACGTAATATTGCCTTGGCGAATATCAGAGCCAGGCGGCTTACCAATTTGCTTTTCTGTTCCGTACAAATCTAGCAAGTCGTCGCGAATTTGAAATGCCATCCCGACATTGTAGCCATAGCGATAAAGTGCATTGTACTGTTGTGGTGTACAGCCAGCTACAATTCCTCCTAGCTGTGTACTGATTGCCAGTAGTAGTGCTGTTTTCCTTCTAATACGTAGTAAATAATTGCGAATGCTTTGCTCTGTATTGAAAAAATCGCGAATTTGCTCCATCTCACCGATACACATCTCAACTAGTGCTTTCGATAACATCTGATGCACTTTCGGGTTGCTAATTTGCGCGATTTGAGATAACGCTTGTCCATGGATATAATCTCCCGTATACATCGCAATCCGATTATCCCATTTGGACTTAACCGTCAGCTGCCCTCTTCGCGTCTCAGCATCATCAATGACATCATCATGCACTAGTGATGCCATATGAATGAGCTCAAGGGTTACAGCAACCTTTTTCAACTCATCCAGCTTATATTCTCCGAACTTTCCCCCGAGCAGCACGAAGACAGGGCGAATGCGCTTTCCACCTGCTTTTAACAAATGCAATGCTGCTTCCGATAATAGCGGTTGCTCGTCCCTCACGACACGCTCGAGCTCATTTTCAATTTTATTAATATCGCCTTTCATTTTGGCGTATATTTCTAACAATTTCATTTAATCACCCTTACTTCTGCTACTATCATTGCCTAGCATTCACCTATTCTTTTCGGCCAATATGCAATGCTGCAATACCGAGGAAGAAGTTTTTCACATAAACATCCTTCGCACCCGTTTCTTCAAATAGCTCCTTAAGCTCTCTAGCATCTAAATATAGCTGCAACGAATCTGGAAGCCATTTATATGCAGCAAACTGCTTTGCAAATGCTTTTCCTAAAAGCGGTACAATTTTTTCGAAGTAAAAGTAATAAATGCTCTTAAATGGCTGAACCTGCGGCTTCGACATATCCAAACATACAATTTTCCCGCCAGGCTTAACGACACGAAGCATTTCTGATACGACCTGCTTGTAATCAGGTACATTACGTAGACCAAATCCAATCGTAACGAAATCAAAGGAGTTATCCGCAAACGGTAGCTCCATCGCATTGCCTTGCACAAGCTCGACCTGCTTATTTAAGCCTGCAGCTTGAACTTTACGTTTACCTACTGCGAGCATTTGCTCACTAAAATCAAGCCCGGTAATTTTGCCAGTCTGACTCGCCTTGGCAAGATCAATCGTCCAGTCACAAGTCCCACAGCACAAATCAAGCGCAGTTTGTCCAGGTTGAACATTCATTAGCTTCATTGTTTTTTTGCGCCATACTTTATGCTGCTTGAAGCTCATAATATCATTCATTTTATCGTACTTTGGTGCAATATTTTCGAACAAGTCATGTACATGACTTTTGGAATCTTGCATGGAATTAGAACTCATTGTGCCTCCACTCGTTTCATTGAATATTTAGCCACTTTCATCGTTAGTTCTTCCATTAAAGAATGGAGTTCTTTTTTCAATTCAGTCAAATGCTCATGCTCTAGCAACTGACGAACTGCCTCGTATGCCGAATGTAATCCGTCGAGCAAGCAGCCACGAACATTATATTTTTCCAACAAATGTTCATGATTTCCTGCTTTCAGCATACTTTTTTCTTCAGCACTGCTAATCGCACTAAGTAACGACCAATAGGTAAAGCTTCGTGCATATCCGCCTGCAGACTCCATATCCTTTAACTCTTCGTTTATTACCTCGAAGCGAGAAATATGTCTAAGTAGCTCATTCCAAATTTTCGCTACTGGCTCCTCAAGAAAAATAACGAAAGGTAAAAACATCTCACTTTTTAGGTTACTTCTATTCATTAAGTATTCCTCAGCAGTTAGTGCGGCAGCCTGTACACTTTGATAAAACGAAACTTTTAATCTGTTGACGCTCGCAACCGCTTTACTAAGCAATCCGATCAGTTCAACCTCACCACTACCAGCTAATAGCTGATAGAACTTCGCACTAAAAAAGTCGCCTGCCAAAATTTTCAACTGTCTGGAGCGCATTTGCTTTTCCGTCCGTTGACCTGGTTCTGTATCGATCAGATCATGCGTATCCATGCCAAGCTGAACTAAAGCAGTCACCAAATTAAACAGCTCTGCCCGTTCGCTGCTAATTTTCGAGCTTCGAAGCGCACCGAATAGCAACTGCAATCGTGGCTCCGCGTAAGTAGGAAGCTCAGTATGTAATTGAATCATGTCATATTGTACATAAGGTGCGGCAGCATCAGCTACACGGTAATTTTTCATTGATGAAGCCTCCGAACAAAAATAGGTGAAAATCCTCTTTACAATAAAAATCATTATAACATAATTTCATAGCTATTCCTAGAAAGGTTATGACAACCTATGGACATCTGTCATATTTCATAATTTAATTGCCAATTTTTCTTTATTCGTAGTGCATTCATCCAATATGGCGTATCAAGCCAAGCTTGATCCTGTAATTGCTGCACTCCTTCCTGCAGCCATTCATCATCGTTATGAATGGTAAGCTGCATTAGCTGAAAATGCTCCCGAGCTGATCTGCCCTCACGCAACACCTTAATACTTAGCTGCTCGACATTGCTGCTGTAATGAAAGGCTAATGCGACATATAACGGGACAACCCTATACAATTGCTCGTCAACGGATTGATCATTATTCATTAATAATTCAACCTCTAACAGCTCATGCTTAAGATGGATTGCATGCAGATTAGTTGTGTCCACGTGCTCAGTTAGTACATCAACCATGTTCTCATTGGTTAATGGTATTGGCTTATGATAGGTCATCGCTGCAAGATGAACATCCTGAGTTGACGGCAGAGCGATGTGTCTTGTTGTTATTGTTAATAAAAGCACGACTAGCAGTGTAGCGAGAGTGCTTTTGAGTATGGCATTAAGTATCTTCACAAATATCACCTACTTTTGGAGGTTGATAAAAAAGCTGGACTTTGATTACGACGTCTAGCCTTGTAGCTTAGTCGACGTCGAATTTAACGCTCATCGGGAGCCTCTGGTACTCACGTACCCAGTATCGTACGCTCCGTTCCTCGTTCCCTTGCTTCACGTTAACTTCTTGGTACTGAAAGCCCAGCTTTTTTATCTTCATTTTTATTGGTTGATAAAAAAGTTGGGCTTTGATTACGATGTTGCGCGCAGTAGCTTAGTCGACGTCGAATTTAACGCTCATCGGGAGCCTCTGGTACTCACGTACCCAGTATCGTACGCTCCGTTCCTCGTTCCCTTGCTTCACGTTAACTTCTTGGTACTGAAAGCCAGCTTTTTTATCTTCATTTGAGGCACTCACAGTATCTTTTTTCTCCTCCGTCACCCTTACGAGCAAATTTGTCGAGAAAAAGATACTATTCGCTGGATATTTTATTTGACTCTTCTACAAAGTTCACTTCAACAATGTGTCTTTATACAGTTTACGCCTACTTGTACACATTATTCGCTTTCCTCATAGAATGAGAGTGTTTAATAAAAAAATAAGCATCCCGCTCCACCTGTTAATGTGGATTGGAATGCCTATCTACTTGGTTTTCTCTATTCATCTGTATGTACAATACCGTAACGTGTCATGATTTGAGCCTTGCCACGAACTTTGATCGCGGAGGTGTGGTCGGTAAACTGACAAATTAACACTTCGTTTTTGTCTAATTTTTCGGTATGATGAAATCTCGTATCCTGCCCTCTTGTTAAGCCCATAACAGTTACGCCAGAATCCTTCGCTTTGATTACTACATAATCACCTGTCTGTTGCTCCATTCTATTCCCTCGCTTTCTGTAAACAAGCTTTCTCAAAGCATTATATTTGATTATAGCAAAAAAAGCTACAGGAAGCGTAATTGCTTACCTGTAGCTTTTCTCTCATTATTACTCAGCAACCAAGTCTTTAAGCTGTTTGCCAGGCTTGAACGCTGGGATTTTGCTAGCTGCAATTTCGATTTCCTCACCAGTTTGTGGGTTACGACCTTTGCGAGCTTGACGTTCACGAACCTCGAAGTTACCAAAGCCAACTAGTTGAACTTTGTCTCCGTTTTGCAAAGCTTCGCCGATCGCGCCGAATACTGCATCAACCGCTTTACCTGCATCCTTCTTAGAAAGTCCAGAAAGCTCTGAAACTTGATTAATTAGATCAGTTTTATTCATTTCTTTCACCTCCTTAACGTAACCTGTTATCACTCATATTGACCGTTTTATAGAAATATATACCTATTAACAATAAAACTATAGTAATACAAGCAAGATGCAATTACAAGTATTGACCTTTACATTCATATAAACTATTTTAGAATTTTAATTGATTAACGCTTTCTAGCTAAAAAGCTTACGATACTGCGATGGCGTAAGCCCTTCATGTTCTAGAAATTTCCTATTAAAATAACTAGTGCTTGGATAACCTGCCTCTTCTGCAATGACACCTATATTCTCGTCTGGGCGCTCCAGCAACCACTGCTTCGCGATTTGCAATCTCGTTCTAGTAATATAGTCCATAGGCGTCATTCGCATCGTTTGGCGAAAAAGTTTACAGAAATAATAGGTGCTCACTCCTGCACGTTCTGCCCACTCTTCTAATATAAAAGGCTGACAGGCTTGCTCAGTCATCAAAGGTAGCAATTCAATAATCCGTTCTCCCGTTTTTAATGAACGCGTGCCTGTTAGCGGCTCTGCCTCGCTTATAAATTCCATGATCAGTGCATAGGTGAGCGTAGAGATTTTGTTCATATTAAGCATATTATTACGCTCAGCTTCCTCTAGTAGAGCGATATGAGCCTGCTCCCACGGACCAGTAGCCCTTAGCTGCCAAAGTGCGTGTTTATGCATGCCTAGCTCTGTCATATATTCCAGTAATCCTCTACCATAGAAATGAATCCAGCGAATATCCCATGGATCTGTCTCGCTTGTATAATAGATCTGTTCTTGAAATGGAAAATATAGCACAGCTTCACCGGCTTTTAGCTCATACTTTTTACCGTCCAGCTCAACATAGCCACGACCACCTGCAACATAATGAATATTAAAATTTCCAAGAGTGCCCTTCTCTCTTCGAACAGCATGATTAGTAATATTTTGATATATCCCGATAGACTCAGTCATACAAAAATATGGATTATCTGCTAATGTTAATAGATGGCTCTGTCGCTGCATCGCTACCTCCCTGCAAACTAATTCATTCCTTCTGAGCTCAAACTTACCATCAAAAATCATAAAATCTATGATAACAATATTGTTTCAAATGATATCAATATATTACTATATATTTATTGATTTATCGACATTATAATGACAATATAATATCACTAATTCCCAATTCAGGAGGTTATTTATTATGAGCAAACCGAAGTTACGCTGGGGTATTCTGGGCTGTGCAAATATCGCTAAACGTGCAGTTATTCCTGGAATTCAGCAATCACAAAATAACGAGGTTGTCGCAATTGCCAGCCGATCTTTAGAGAATGCACAGCAAACCGCTCAGCAACTAAATATTCCAACTGCTTATGGTAGCTACGAAGAATTACTGAATGACGAGCAGATTGATGCAATATACATTCCACTACCTAATCACCTACATAAGGAATGGACATTAAAGGCTGCAGCTGCAGGTAAACATATTTTGTGCGAGAAGCCTATAGCGCTTACCGCTGATGAGGCTTTAGAAATGATTAATACTTGTTTAAATGCAGGGGTACATTTGGCAGAAGCATTTATGTATCGCCATCACCCGCGCTATCAAATGCTGAAGGATATCATCTCTGAAGGAGCAATCGGTGACATTCGCGCCTTACGAGGATGCTTTACCTTCAATAGCTCTGCAAATTTCGGGAATGTGCGGTTTAAGCAGGAATGGGGTGGCGGCTCCGTTTATGACGTTGGCTGTTATCCAATAACTGCAGCTCGCCTTATTTTAGAGCAAGAGCCTGAAGCTGTAACGGCACATGCTTTTTTCTCACCAAGTCATGATAATGTTGATATGATGACTTCTGGTCTCATAGAATTTGCTAATGGCGTTGCACTAAGCTTTGATTGTGGCATGTGGGCTGGCGGACGAAACAATTTAGAGGTTGTAGGCTCCGATGGATTGATTACAGTACCTAATGCATTTATTAGTGGTAGTGAGGAAGGCTGGTCCTTTTTCGTACATACGAAGGACGGCATTAAAGAGATTAGCGTTCCAATCATTAATCAATATGCGCAGCAGGCTGATGACTTTGCTGCTGTAATATTGGAGCAAGCAACGCCGATCGTAGCTGCTGATGACCCTATTCACACGATGAAAATCATTGATGCTGTGTTACTTTCAGCACGAACTCGCACACGTGTTGTGTTAAATTAATAACTTGGAGGATAAGCAAAATGGAATATATTAATATCCATGGATGTAACAAACCTGTTTCTCGATTAATTAAAGGAACCGATTACTTCTTTCACGATAAATACGAGCTTGCAGCAGCCAATCTAGATGCTTACTTAGCAATTGGTGGAAATACAGTTGATACTGCACATATCTATTGCGGCGGTCAAAGTGAAGAGGTGCTAGGGAAGTATTTTCAAGAGCGCGGAAACCGTGATCAGTGGGTAATCTTAACGAAAGGTGCTCATCCACATGCAGGAGGATCAAAGGTCAATAAAAACGGGATAACAAGCGATCTTGCTATTAGCTTTCAAAGACTGCAAACAGACTATATTGACCTATATGCACTGCATCGTGACGATACTTCCGTACCCGTGAGTGAAATCATTATTTGTCTAAATGAATACATTGCAAATGGTCAAATTGGTGCAATCGGAGTATCTAATTGGACAACTGACAGAATTGCTGAGGCAAATCAATATGCAGAGCAGCATGGGCTTGTCGGTTTTACGTTCAGCAGTCCTAATCTAAGTCTTGCTAAGCCTAATGAGCCTTTTTGGCCAGGTTGCGTATCCATTGATGAACAATCTAGTAAGTGGCATACAGAAACGCAGTTGCCAGTTTTATCTTGGTCTTCGCAGGCAAGAGGCTTTTTCACAGGTCGCTACTCTCCTGAAGTGACTGATAATGCAGATTTGGTACGAGTATTTTATAGCGATGAGAACTGGGAACGCTTGAGCCGAGCGGAACAGCTAGCCGGTGAAAAAGGGGTAACAACCATTCAAATTGCGCTCGCTTATGTTCTTAATCAGCCTTATCCGACATGTGCCCTAATCGGCGCACAAAGAAAGGAAGAGCTGCTCTCTTGTGACGAAGGTGCTACAATTAAATTATCTGAGCAGGAGATTGACTGGCTTGATCTGAAAATTTAATATGAAATATTTACTAATATTTCAACAACTCTAACTATGTTGACCTCTGCCGTACCGCAGAGGTCATTTTAGTTCATCCTCCGAAGTCTACCCATCACAATCGTATTATAATATTTCCCATCAGAGTGTAGCCTGTCCTCTCTTAATACGCCTTCGATTTCAAAGCCATATTTCCGATAAAGGGCGATTGCTTTCTCGTTTGTTTCAACTACCGTCAATGTTATTTTTCTTATCTCATTACGGTCTGCCCATTGAATGGCTCCTTCTAATAAATTAGTACCAATTCCGATACGCCAATACCTCTTCAATACGCAAACTCCAAATTCCACTTTATAAGAAAATCTATGTAAGTCATAGCCTTGACATCTAGCAAATCCAACAAGCTCTCCTTGCATCTCCGCTACTAAAAAGAGGTTATTCGACTTTTCGGTGTCCCTTCTAATAATCTCTCTGAAGGCAGGCACATCAATATAGGCTTCCCCCTTCTCTCGATCCAAATATTCTGTTTCACCATCAATCGTTACTCTAAGCATGGACAATTGCTCTGCATCACTATCAACAGCTTTTCTAATGATATAGTTAACACCATTAACATTGTACTGAATTTCAGTTATTTCCATGTTAGCTCCCTCCGTATGTAAGAATATAATAAATTGGCAAACAACAGCAGAACACCCTCGTACATCCACGAGGGTGTTCTGCTGCATAGAAGCAAATATTGAGATTATGACTATAGTATGATCGCAATTAAGCCGCCAGAGCCTTCGTTGATGATGCGTCCCAATGTTTCTTGTAGCTTATAGCGAGCGTTGTCTGGCATCATCGCGATTTTACCTTGGATGCCTTCACGCACAATGTTGTGCAGTGATCTTCCGAAAATATCGGATTCCCAAATTTTAATTGGGTCATTCTCAAAGTCTTGCATTAAGTAACGGACTAGCTCTTCACTTTGCTTCTCTGTTCCAATAATCGGAGCAAATTCGGATTCGACATCGACACGGATCATGTGGATCGACGGTGCCGTTGCTTTTAAGCGAACACCGAAGCGTGAGCCTTGACGAATCAGCTCTGGTTCATCTAATGCCATCTCAGCAAGCGAAGGCGCTGCAATACCGTAACCCGTCGTTTTGACCATCTCGAGTGCTTCAGCAAAGCGATCGTATTCCTTCTTCGCATGGGCAAATTCTTGCATCAGCGATAGCAAATGATCCTTGCCTCGAATTTCGACGCCAACGACTTCCATTAAAATTTGATCATATAATTCGTCTGGTGCATACAAGTCGATTTCGGCGACACCTTGCCCTAGATCCATACCACTTAAGCCTGCGCGGCTAATAAACTCATATTCCATAAATTGGTGTACGACATGATCTACATCACGTAATCTACGAATGTCCTTCACTGTGTCTCTTACGCTGTTTTCGAAGTTTGCACGCAGCCAGTGCTGTTCACTAAGTACCATTACCCAGCTCGGTAGATTAACATTAACCTCATGAACTGGAAACTCGTATAGCACCTCACGTAATACAGCCAAGCCTTCTTCTTCGTTCATTGTAGCGACACTTAGTGCAATGACAGGAATATCGTATTTCTCTTGTAGCTCTTGGCGCAGTGCTTGTGTTTCCTCGCTGCGAGGCTTCGTAGAGTTTACGATCAGAACAAACGGCTTACCAACCTCTTTCAATTCATCGATTACGCGCTCTTCTGCTTCTACATAAGAGCTACGAGGAATTTCTGCGATTGTACCATCTGTCGTCACAACTACACCTAATGTGGAATGCTCTTGAATGACTTTACGTGTACCAATCTCTGCTGCTTCTTGGAACGGAATTGCTTCATCAAACCATGGAGTTGTAATCATTCGTGGTCCATTTTCGTCCTCATAGCCCTTGGCTCCATCAACCGCATAACCGACACAGTCCACTAATCTGACATTAACCTCTAAGCCTTCGGATACACGTAATTGCACCGCTTGATTTGGTACAAATTTTGGCTCTGTCGTCATAATTGTTTTACCTGCGGCACTTTGCGGCAATTCATCGATCGCTCGGACTCTTTCTGACTCTACTGGAATGTTGGGAAGTACGACAGTCTCCATAAACTTTTTTATGAAGGTTGATTTGCCTGTACGGACTGCACCGACGACTCCGAGGTAAATATCCCCGCCAGTTCTTTCGGCAATGTCCTTAAAAATATCTACTTTATTCACTGAATATCCCCTCCCAATTGATTTTCCGGTTCGCCGCCATCCACCGGACAAAAGGGCAGGCCAGCGACGCAACTCGTACATACTTATTGGACTTGTAATATCTTATGTCCACTTTGTCCAAATATTCCGATAGCTTAATATTTTAATTTTACTTAGCTATCTTTTAAGACTGAACAATATGTACCACTCTATCGTTATATTCATTGGGAGAGGATATTATGATTAAGTAAGGCAAATAAATATAGCTCGGGGTAGACCTACAAGACTTAATGTTGAAGCTTACTCGTAAGGTACAGGTTCACCATCGATAAACTTATACTTCGGTGATTTTACAGGCACATAATCACTATTTAGAATTAGCACATAACGCCAATCGTCATAAGCATCTTCTGTTAGCTCTGGATTCGCCACCTTGGCTTGATAGATATCACTCGCGTAGTCAATATAAACGGAGCCAGCCTCAGTTAGCATAAGCTGCACAATGCTTCCAGAGTATAGGCTATGAAGCTCTGGTGTTTTCATATTAAGCGCCTTGTAATCGATGGCGTAAAAGCCTTCGTAAAGCTTGTCTCCTAATGGAAGCTGACTATTCTTACTATGAGATTCTTCTACTTTACGCTGAATATCGATAACTTTCTGTGTAAGATAAACACTTTGCGCTTTTACTTCCGGTTCAGTTTCTTCATTCAGTATTAAATAATAAAAGTTCCCCCCACCCTCGTATGAAGATCGTGGGAGCATCTCAAGATAACCTTCTCTTTTCAAGATATCAAAATTAACACGGAACTTCTCAAACCGGTCTACAGATGTATCACTATTCACAATTGGTAGTACCGATTTTTCATTCATATATTGCTCAATCGCACCTTGAACATTACGAATCGCTTCCTTCGACACCGATTGGGTTGACGAGGAGTCACTTTGTGGATATAGGCAACCCGATAATACGACTAGCAATAACGCGGTCATTGTCATCTTAATAACTACCGAAACGACTTGCTTACTTTTCATTGCACAATCTCCTACCATAAAGAATCTTCATCCTGTTGGGCCTTTAGCTGCTTTGCAATCGCTGCACGAAACGGGTCTGGTGGAAGCTGAACAGTTGTTTGTCCCGTCTGCAGCACTGTTTGACAAGCTAATCTTGTACCACTTTGCTCTAAGCCAGCAAGCTTGCGCCGCTCATTGTCCTTCATCGGTGCGAGATTACTCCAGTCCTCAATTTGAACCTTACACATAAAGCAAGACGCATTTCCGCCACAGCGAGTAACAATTGCTACTCCTGCCTTGCGTGCTGCTTGCAATACCGTCGTACCAGATCGCACTTTCGTAGAACGAGCTAATGGCAAAAATGTGACCTCAGCCTCCATCAGCAACCCTCCTTAATACCTAACAGGTTAGAAATATGTTTTGTTTTTTGCGACGATTACAGCATCATCACTGAGCACGACAGCTTGGCAGCCTAGGCGATAGCCTTCATCAAATTCCTCTGGCTCCAAACGATCCCACTCCTCGTCTGTTATTTCGTCTAAATACTCTGCTCCTTCAACAATTAAGCAGCGGCATCTGGCGCATGTACCTCTCGTACAAGAGTAGCTCCAATCGACCTTATGCTTTATCGCATGATCGAGCAAGGTCAAGCCTTCCTCTGCTTCAACCTCTTTCGTTATACTTCGTCCAGTTAGTTCAATCATTGTAATCGCCTCCAGCTTTTCGGTCGGTTGTTAACATTAAATGATAGAGATAACTCCGAGAAAGAACCCGACTATTAAACAAATAAATGCGATCAATGATAGAACAAATTTAATAATCCCTTTTGTCTTATAGCGGGCGAAAGTAATTAAAAATGCTGCAATTGCCATCAAACCGATGCCAATTAAGCTCACCCACATTTTATCCATTGCGCTCATGAATCCGTATTCCCCTATCCTTGTTATGTAATCGTACTCACTTATTATAGCATCGGTTCCCCAATGTGACAAAGTGCATACAAATAGAGCGCTTTTCCTCAAGGAAAAACGCTCCATACGGCGATATAGTTACTTAAGCATCATCTTCATCAGTGATTCCAAATTAGAAGTTTTCATGCCGCTCGACTGAATCGTTTTGGCGACTTCATTGAGCTTGGCATCAGAAAGCTTAATGTTCGCCATATCAGCAACACGTCTAATCAGCTTCTTAAGCTCTGCTTCGTTTTCTAATGTATTCGGTTGAACCGTGTTCGCTACTTTTCCAACCGAATTAGCCGTAATATTCTTGCCTGTTTTACGTTTGACGGCTCCAAGAACATCTTTGGATAAATCCCTCGACATGTTCCTACCTCCCAACACATTTATGATGCGCGATAACTCAGATACGCATAGTTCTGTACATCATATGTGGAGATAAGCTGTCTCGTTACTATGTATGTTGCCTAGCTATTCATCTCATTGGTTTTTGTACGTCCCATCAAAACCTCAATCGCTCGTTCAAGCGGTCGATTGTTAAATAGCACTTCATATAGCTGCTCAGTAATCGGCATTTCAATTCCGTACTGGGCTGCTAGCTCATGGGCAGCACGCGTCGTTTTAACGCCTTCTACAACCATCCCCATGCGCTCAAGCACGACATCTAGCGGCGTACCATCTGCAAGCATATAACCTGCTCGCCAGTTACGACTATGCTGACTAGTCGCCGTAACGACCAAATCGCCAACACCTGCCAAGCCGATAAAGGTTAATGGATTCGCACCCATCGCTACACCTAAACGAGAGATTTCAGCTAAGCCACGCGTCATTAACGCCGCCTTAGCATTATCTCCAAGCTTCAAACCATTAATTAATCCCGCAGCGAGCGCGATAATATTTTTCAGAGCGCCTGCCACTTCAATCCCAATAACATCATTATTGGTATAAACGCGGAATGCATTGTTTATAAATGCTTCTTGCGCCTTCTCCGCTACCTCAGACTGCTCCGCCGCTACCACAACCGTTGTCGGTAGCTTCAGAATCACTTCTTCGGCATGTGATGGACCAGAAATAACGGCAATTTCTGACTGCTCACGACCTAGCTCCTCTGACAATACCTGCGACATCCGCTTTAGTGTTTGCGGCTCAAAGCCCTTTGTAGCATGCACGATGATGCTGCTCTTCTCGACATATGGCGCAGCTACCCCAGCAACCTGTCTCATCGCACTGGATGGAGCTGCGAATAACGTTAGGTTGGCTCCCTGCAATGCTACCTTCATATCTGTTGTCGCTGTAATGTTCGGCGGTAATACACGACCTGGTAAATACTTTTCATTATGATGCTGTGTCGTAATTTCCTTCGCCTGCGCTTCGGTACGTGTCCACATCATCACTTCATAATGATTACATGCAAGTACATAGGCAAGCGCTGTTCCCCAGCTCCCTGCAACTAGTACGGTTACCTTACCTTTTGCTTGTGGATTTGGCATCGCACTAAGCTCCTTTCTTGCTTCCTATCTTATTTTCAGTACCATTCCATAGCTTTATAATATTGGAACGATGGCGTATAAATGCGAAGATACAAATAATGACTGTGCCTATTAAATTCGCCCAATTAAACTGTATAAATAGTACAAAGATTGGAGTCAAGAAAGTAAACAATAATGAACCGAGTGAAACATAACGGGTAAATACAATGCTTAAAATAGCAACAATCCCCGCGATAAGGGCTGGAATGAACACAAGAATAGAAAGTACCCCAATTGCAGTTGCAATACCTTTACCGCCTTTAAATTTGAACCAAATTGGCCAGTTGTGACCAATAATTGCTGCAAGTCCGCAAAGCACTGGCAGCCAATCGTTATCCGATACGGCCCAAGCCAATGCTACGCTGCCCATTCCCTTAAGCAAATCAAGTGCGAGCACTAGTATTGCTGGTCCAATTCCAAGTACACGAAGTGTATTGGTTGCACCAGCATTCCCGCTTCCGTGATTTCGAATGTCAATTCCTTTAAACAGCTTAGCAATAACGATACTAAATGAAATTGATCCTACGAGATAACTAACGATTATCGCTACTAGTGATAACAATGTGCTCTCCCCTAATCCTGATCAGATTTTTTACGTGAAAAGATGCGTACAGGCGTACCTTCAAAGTCAAAGGCTGCTCGAATTTTATTCTCGAGATAACGCTCATAGGAGAAGTGCATCAATTCAGGATCATTAACAAAGCAAACAATCGTTGGTGGTTTAGTTGCCACCTGTGTTACATAATTAATCCGCAGACGCTTCCCTTTATCAGTAGGAGCAGGATTCATCGCCACCGCATCAGACACGACATCATTGAGCAAATGCGTAGGAATACGCAGCGCATGCTGCTCAGATACATGGTTGATGACAGGAAGCAGCTTATGTAATCTCAGCTTCGTTTTGGCCGATAAGTATACGATTGGCGCATAGGTCATAAACAAGAACTGATCGCGCATGCTAGCAGTAAAATGCTGCATCGTTTTATCGTCTTTTTCCACAACATCCCATTTATTAATAACAAAAATCGACGCTTTGCCTGCTTCATGTGCATACCCAGCGATATGCTTATCTTGGTCGATAATGCCTTCTTCACCGTTAATAACGATCAGTGCAACATCGGCACGCTCAATCGCCTTCATCGCACGCATTACGCTATATTTTTCTGTAGATTCATACACTTTACCGCGCTTACGCATACCCGCTGTATCAATCAGTACATATTTTTGTCCGTCAACCTCGAACGGCGTATCAATTGCGTCACGAGTTGTTCCAGCAATATTACTAACAATGACACGTTCTTCACCAAGAAGTGCATTCACTAACGAGGATTTACCTACATTCGGACGACCAATTAATGCAACCTTAATGACATCATCGTCGTACTCATCATCCTTAGGTTCTGGTAAAAGAGATGTTGCTGCTTCTAGTAAATCACCGATACCTAGACCATGCGCGCCAGAAATCGCAATAGGTTCGCCGAAGCCAAGTGCATAAAACTCAAAGGTTTCTTCTTGTCGACTTTCATTATCGACTTTATTGACAGCTAGTACAACTGGCTTATTAGAACGATATAGCATCTGAGCTACTTCTTCGTCCGCATGTGTAATTCCTGTTTTTGCATCCGTCATAAAGATAATGACATCCGCTTCAGCAATTGCAAGCTCGGCTTGCATTTTTACTGATCTCATAATTTCATCTTCGCCGTCAATTTCGATACCACCAGTATCAATAATGCTAAATGGCTTACCATTCCATTCCGCAGTACCGTACAATCGATCGCGTGTAACACCAGGTTTATCTTCTACAATTGCTAGTCGATCACCGATAATGCGGTTGAAAATTGTTGATTTTCCCACATTCGGTCTCCCGACGATTGCGATTACAGGTCTAGCCATAACATAAATTCCTCCTCAAACTGTTCGCATGATTGCAATAACTGCTAATCATACTTAGTACCCATCATAGCAAAAAAGCATGAAAATGGCTAACTTTTCATCCGATTGCCAAGTAATTGAACAAAAAAATGTGCTCCTTTGTGCAGCATAGCCAGCAACAGCTTTATCAATACAACGCTTACTACTGCTATTACAAAAAAATCCCACCAGACTAGACTAGCTACTGCACCGTTATACTCGCCCCGTTGCTGCCACATTAGCAACAGCTCCGCTAGGCTGCTGCCGCAATAGATAATAAGCGCCAGCTCAGCAATTGAGAGCTGAAGAAAGCCTAGCAAAATTCCACTTATAAGCGGTAAATGCCAATACGAGACGCTTGCCTCTACCCATGGTGCAATCATCATAACCGCACGCACTGTTGATAATCCGAGACACAGCACGATTGAATATAATAACACTAGCTTGCTATTAAGCCGTGGAGAGCTAACCATCCAATAAAGACATAATAGTAAACTGATTAGAACAAAAGAAGCGTTAATGCTTAAACTCGCTAAACCGAGCTCTAGCTGAAAATTCCATTCCAAGCTAGCTGATAACCATATTAATAAAATCGAAGGCAGTAGAACGGTTAAATTGAGCTGTCTATGCAGCGTACCGCTCCATCCTGTCATAAGCAAAATCAATAGCATAACGGAAATAAGTGCTGTCCAATATCCGTCTATCAATGCGATCACCCCTACATAATATGTACGGATTTTCGCATATTTATAGCATAGCAAGCAAAAAGCCTCAAAGCTGGTGAGTTCCTCCACCAGTTTGAGGCTTTAACACAAGAGAAAAGTGCTTATTTAAGCTGGCTAAGTTTGTCGCCAAAGCGTTCTGCCAAAGAATAGCTCATATTAGAACCGTTTAAGCTAACTGCAGAATTGTTGATTTCCTTCATATCTGGAATTACATCTTCTGCTTCTTCCTTAGCTGGAGCCTCTTGAGTAGCCTTAATGCTTAAGCTTACACGTTTGTCAGCAGGGTTGAATTCAAGAACTTTAACTTGAACCTCTTGACCTTCTTTAACGATCTCATATGGAGATGTAACGTGGCGATGTGCTAGCTGAGAAATGTGAACTAGACCTTCCACACCTGGAGCAATTTCAACAAATGCACCAAATGTAGTAACGCGCTTCACTTTACCAGTTACAACATCATCAACATTAAACTGACCTTCTGCCTTTTCCCAAGGACCTTGTTGAGCTGCTTTAATAGATAGGCTTACTTTACCTTTCTCAGGCTCTACCTTTAATACTTTAACAGTAACCTCTTGGCCAACTGTTACAACATCGGCAGGGTTTTTCACATGCTCCCAAGCAAGCTCAGAAACGTGAACTAGACCATCTACGCCGCCAAGATCAACGAAAGCACCGAATGGAGTAATACGTTGAACTTTTGCAGTTAGCTCTTGTCCAACTTGAAGCTCAGCAAGCTTAGCTGCTTTTTCTTTTTCATATTCTGCTTCAAGCACATCTTTTTGAGAAAGAATAACTTTGTTGTTTTCGCGATCGATTTCTTTTACGATTACGCGCAATGTGCGACCTTTGTAATCGCTGAAATCTTCTACGAAATGACGTTCAACCATGGAAGCAGGGATAAAGGCGCGAACACCAACATCAGCTACAAGACCACCTTTAACAACGTCTGCAACAACTACTTCAAACACATCGCCTTGTTCAAAGTTTTTCTGGATATCATCCCAGCCCTTTTCATTGTCAACAAGACGTTTGGACAATGTCATCGTCTCTTTGCTGTCGTTGATAGACAACACTTTCAACTCTACCTCTTGACCAACTTGCACGACATCTGAAGCTTGATCAACATGTACAGATGAAAGCTCACGAAGAGAAATAGTTCCGTCATATTTATAACCAACGCTTACGTAAGCCACGTTATCTTCAATTTTAACGATTGTTCCTTTAACGATATCGCCTTTTTTCAAATTCACCATTTGATCAAGCGCAGCTTGATTTGATTCTTCAGTTGCAGAATTTTGAACATTGATTTCTTCTGACATGAAAATACCTCCTCAATTCATAACCCACTATAACTATATTTTTAAGCTCAATGCATTTTTATATTATAACATGCACTGGACGTTAAAACTAATGCTGAGATTTCAACTGATTAATATGACGCATAATTTCGTCGGTAACTGCTTCATAGATATCTTTTCCTTCAGGAGCAGTTACTGATTTAATATCTACTGGTTTACCATATACAATCATAGTACGACGGAAAAGCTTGTAGCCTCCTACAATCGCTACTGGAACAACCACTGCATTACTGCGCAAGGCAATCATCGCTGTGCCCTTTTTAGCACCAGCTGCAGCATTTGGATCATTAGCTTTTTGGCGAGTGCCCTCTGGAAAAATCCCCATCATTTTACCTGATTTAAGCAAATTGATCGAAGATTTAATAGCGTCGATACTAACGCCGCCACGCTTAACTGGGTAAGCGCCGAAAGATTTGATTAGTGATCCCAACACAGGAACCTTGAACAGCTCCTCTTTCGCCATAAAATGGACTTGACGCTTAATAAGTACGCCAACTGCGGGTGGATCTAATAAACTAATATGATTGGATGCAATAATGACAGCGCCTTCTGTTGGAACATTTTCAGTCCCAACTGCCTTTAAGCGGAAAAGGAAACGATAAAGCACTCGTAATAAAAATCTAAAAAATTTATACGACATCTATTGGCTTACCTCCATCAGCTTGGATTGACTTAGCTTAACGATATAGGCAACAACCTCTTCAATATTCATGTCGCTGCTGTCTAGCAAAATCGCATCACTAGCTTGTACAAGCGGAGCAATTGCTCGGCTCTCATCAAGCTTATCACGCTGGGCAATCTCAGCTTCCAATTGCTCTAGAGGCACATAATTACTCTCAGTTAACTCACGATGTCTTCGTCTAGCTCGCTCCTCCACAGAAGCGGTCAGAAAGACCTTTAGCTCAGCGGTAGGCAGCACATGTGTGCCGATGTCTCGTCCATCCATCACGATCCCTTTTTGCTGGGCAAGCTGACGTTGCATCTCTCCTAGCTTGTTGCGAACATGTTCATTCGCCGCATATAGAGATACTTGATTGGTCACTTCTCTTGAGCGAATTTGCTCAGTTACATCTTCATTATTCAATACTATTTTCTGTCCTGTAGCTGTAGGTGTAAGCTGAAGATCAATATCTTGAACTAGTAAGCGCAATGCCTCACCTTGCGAGGCGTCAATGCCCTGATGCTGTGCGAGCAGCGTTACCGCTCGATACATTGCTCCAGTGTCGATATAAATATACCCTAGCTGAACAGCGACTCTACGAGCAACTGTACTTTTACCAGCTCCCGCAGGACCATCGATCGCAATATTAATACGATCAACTTTCGTCAATGTCATATTAGTGGGCAACTCCTCTCAAAATAAAGCCAAACAAAAAGCAGGCTGAGCCTGCATTTGTCGATTGATATTATACCACAGTTTCCCATTGGATGCAAAACTACGGTTCTTCTAGCGGCCTACCTTCCCAATGCTCAGTAGGCACGATTACGTGACGCACAACATCAAATTGCAGCAGAAACTGTATGAGCAACAATAGCAGCAAGCAGATGCCAACAAGCTTTAGCGCGAGAACGCTATATTTATCGATCCACTTGCTATAATCACGTTCAGAGTCCATACAATCCTCCTGATGCTTCTTCTAAGATTTAACGATCACGGAATTGAATTTGCTTTTCAAACAAGAAACGGATGACTCTTTGACGTTCAGGCTCAGCAATACTCTCAAACTTTAACATAACGATTTTATTGCCGTTTTCCAGTTCCTTCTCTCTCAATACTTCGCCAACAAATTGGCTATGCTCGATCGAACCGTTCCGATGGGGTAAGAGCAACCAGCAGTTCAGCTTTTGTTCAGGTACAAATGTATGTCCGCTCTTCACTAAAAAGGAAGTACCGCCACCGCCGATATCCGCAGTCTTGAATACGAATCGTTTTCCATTTTCAGTTTGCAGCGCAATATCCACTTCGATATCGATTCGGAAGTAGTTTCGGCGCTGTATTGAAGTCATTGCATCTTCACTTGGTCTTGCAACGATAAACACCGGCACTTGACCTTGCCTCGCTTTAATGACATAGGTCTCAAAAAAATGCTTAACCCCCGACTCATTCATGAAATATGCACTCAAAATACTACCTGCACGAAGCACCTTCATTCGTCCAGTTTTCAAATTGATCGGAATTTCAAAAGATAATGTTTGCTCATCTTCATCCGCAATTCTCGTTTTATATTCTATAGGCTCTTCCGTAACCTCATCTTTTATTTGAAAATATACGATCTGACTTACCTTTGGCTGTAACACGAAAACCACTCCTCCCCTTGTAGGTATATTATACCACCTACAAGAAGGAGGAGCTATATGAAGTTTCTTTCTAAGTTGATACCTGCTCGTCTGCTCTTGTCATTTGCTCGATTGCCTCTTCAATGCCACTTTCCGCATTGATGTATATGCGATACAGCTGTTTATTGATTATTCCTGTAAATTCATAGCACAACACTTCTTCACCAAGCTCTCCATCAATAATGGCCATCTTCTGAGCTCGGATGCTCATATCTGGATTCAAGGCAGCAACCGCTTGGTTTAAGCTAATTTTGGGGCTTGCAAGCTGGCGATCATGATGATTGCTAGCATATTCAGTTGCTTGGAAGCCTACAACTTCACCATCGTCCAAGGCAATTTTCACAGAAATCTTATCTGGATAGACAAGCGTCGGTCCTTCAAGCTGTTGAACGAAGGTAAATGTCCCTGTATGCTCATAATCATCATAGCTAACTACCGCCATGCTGTCATATCCATGGTTTTCAATAAACTGCTCCGCTTTCTTTTGAGCTTGCTCAATTGTTAGCTTTGTCGAATTTACGTCACGATAATGGGTATAGCTAACTAAATTTCCGCCTTTAGCTGTTATTGTTAGCTTCTTATCCCCATCGGCATCATCTTTAACAATCGCAGTAAAGGTTGGATAGTCGCTTTCTTTTCCATTTTCCTTAATTTCGATATTCGAAACATCAGTTTCGATAAACTCAGCAGCCATTTTCGCAGCTTCCTCCGAAGCAATAGGCTTGCCACTAAGCATCTTTAGCGTCTTATCGTCATACATGCTATTGACTGCTGGTCCCCAATCTACCTCTGAATGTTTACTAGCATCATCATTAACGGTACGCAAGCTGCTAACGACAGGGTTGGAGGTTTCTTGATCATTGACAGCTAGCGCCACCTCAACATCCATCCAGCGCAAACTGCTGCTCATAATGTTGTTTTGCAAATCGCTAAGTTGATTCGAAATTTGATTTGAGCTTTCATATAATGAACGCAATGTATTAAACTCCTCATTGTTAAGAGGCTGCTTGCTCAAATCTCGAACGGCTGTTTTATAAGCAAAGTTGGACACTCGCGATAAAAAGTTTTCTGCATTTGCGAAGGGAACATAGCTAACTGGCAGTTGACTAACAGCATGCTGAGCTTCACTTGTTATCTTCCAAACATTAACCAGTCCCTTGCGATGATAATCCTTGGATGTCGAATTGACTGCAAGTGTGTTTCCAAGCTGATCGTTCAGCTTATGAACATAATATGTCAAATCGCCAAATGCTCGCTGATAGTTATTTTCAGCCTTTAGAAGCACTGCATTTTTTTCTTGATGCTCCTGATATCCCCAATATAGCGCCCCGATAAAACAGATTGTCATAATCGGAAACATGATACTACTTAGCCGTCTGTACATACAAAAAGCTCCCTTCATTTCCAATCTAAACTTAGTTTGGATTGTTGAAGGAAGCTTTATACATCAAAGACTTACTAATGTTTGATTTATGTTGGATACTCTTCGATTTCAAGATCATTCGTATTATCGCAAATACACATCTTAAAACCAGTTTCACAAACATCTCGATCCTTGCGACCACGTAAAATGTATTTTTCGCCGCACACTCGGCAACGAATTAACACTTTAATTCTCGACATGTGTTACCTCCTAAAACTTTTGTGAGTACCTGCCTTGCTTCCTGCAACAAAAGCTGCCTCAGTAGCATTTAGCCATAGTATGAACAAAAGTTTTACAAATTAACCTCGTCTTTGGCTCGAACATATCGAAAAGGTGATTTTATATGGGCTGATTTCATTTTAGATAAACCAAATATCCATAACAGCAGCATGAACGGAACGATGACAAAAATCCAATCCTGCTCTCGCATAACGATGATCCAATCATAAAGTCCGTGCAGCACAATCGGGACAATAACCGATAGAACTAAATAGAAATTTCGCTTTTTCTTAGTCGGTGAAAACTTCGCTCTACCTAAATAATAGCCCATTATTACGCCAAACAACATATGCCCTGACACAGGCAATAAGGCACGCATCAACATCGCACCAAAATCAGCGGGCATAAAGATGGAATACAGTAAATTTTCAGTTGTTGCGAAACCTAGTGATAATGCACCTGCATAGAGAATTCCATCATAGGGCTCATCAAATTCCGTATGGTTATAAAGCAAATGAAACAGTACAAACCATTTCATAAACTCTTCAACACCAGCCGATTGTACAAATGCCATAGTAAAGTCACTTTGACCTAGCCATATTTCAATCCCACGCTGCAGCACCATAATCGGTATTACAAGAAATATTCCGATTAAGAATACCTTTAAAACCATATGAATAGGCTCTGCTTCATATTTATCACGTAAGTACAAATACGTTAAAAGCGATAAGCCTGGAGCTAATGCCGCTGATAAAATAGAGAAAATAACCATTTATTTTCCTGCTTTCATTGCGTACCCTATAGTGGTACATAATATTTAGTTAGTGCTATTAGCTACATTATAACGAATAAATAAAAAAAAGAACATTGACTTTTTTATGGTCAATGTTCTTTCTCTTATGCATGTTGTACGTATATTACGCAAAGTGAGTGCAAATTTGGTTGATAGCATCTTCTGCCATAATCACTTTACCGTATTCTTCTAACATAGCGTAGGTTACAGAGGTAGCATCGCCGTATTCTGCTAACACAGCCAGCACCGAGTTAAAGCTTGATGTCTCTATATCTGATGGTTCGATTGACAATATCCATTTATTGTTATAGGAAAACAAGGTCCCGCCCTCAGTAAGCTGGGAAGACTTCAAACTTTTACATACCGCGATGACATGCTCAAAATCGTTAAAAGAATACATAATGATATCGCTATGCTCCATCGTTACATCGAGGTCATAAATATCATCGTCCAATTCGTCTTCCTCACCAAAGCCGTCAACAGAATCACTGCCACGTTTGCCTCGTGTAACAACTACAAACATGCCCTGCGCAGGCATCGCATATACCTCGACAGCTAACGGTCTGCCACTTGCCTCAAAACCAAGCTCATTATAAGCTTGCTCCATAAGTTCCATAAAAAGATCATGTAGCTTAGGAGGCTCTCGTAACATGTCTTCTTTTTGGATACCCCGCTCCAACAAATCGTCGTAAGTCAGGAAAATCCTTATCTTGTCCTGACCCAGTCTTTCGATCTTCATGACAGGATCCTCCTTTGCAGCATCTGACTAATAGCTTATGTCCGTAAAATTAGAAGGTGACCAATTTTGCAAACAATAGCCATATGTTTACTTTATCATGTCTTGCTTGCTAATGCACTACTTTAGCTAAAAATATGTAGGCTAATAGCTTATACGTGAGCAGTGAGTATTTGTTTCATAATATATGATATGAAAAAATAAAAAATTTGTTAATTGCATAGTATATGAAAGATTAGCCTATTTTAGAACATAAGGAAAAAAAGCTGACTCTGGGTAGAGTCAGCTCATATCAAGTTCTCTTAACAATGAAATTAATGGACTGACTTTGCTTCGCTTTTTATTTCCTCAACGGCTGATTGAAGCTCAGGATCGTTTTTGATGATACCTTCAATCATTGAAACATTCATGACATGATTACTTGGATGATGTTGATGATTGCTTTGCCCTGACGATTTGCTCGCTGATTGCGATTGTTGCGGAGCTTGACTTTGCGAAAGTTGACTTGATGAAGCTCCTTGCTGCTGCGAACCTGACTTCGACGACTTCATAAATTTGGACACAGCGGTAGACATTACATTACTGCGTACATCATTCATTGCACCTTGCATCACCTTTGCAACTCCTGGTTTACGCTGCATTAATGCAAAAGCACCTACCATACCAAGCACGCCACCTACAATAAAGCCCGTCATTTTCATTAAATAACACCTCACTTGATATTTGACTTCACAAGTAGGTTGACCCCCCGCTGATGAATTCATACAAGTTAGGTTTAGGTAAATCAGTTATTGTTCAGTTATTTTAATGTGTGGAATAATAATTGTTTCCGTACCACAATAGAAATAAAACGAGACCTACAAACAAAATAAAGACGACGTTATAATAAATTTTTGTAAGCTTTTCTTTGCTGGAGGGATGCTTCTTCGTTCTAGGCGGCAGCTTGGCTTCTTCATGTTCCTCAAGCTCATTATGAATAGTCATGCCAGTCTCTTGGTGTTTTTTACTTCTTGCTTGTCGACTGAACTTTTCCATTCTACTCATAGCTACTTATTTTTCCCTCCTATACTTAATCATTACTCCCATTATAAAATCAAATAAGAAATGTGCAAACATTGGAGCCCAAATACTTCCCGTTACGTCGTATATGTAACCAAGTCCGTAGCTAATGCTAAACACAAGACCAGTAGGAATCCAATGTTTTAAATAACGCACATGAATCGCTGCGAAAATAATGCTTGTCCAATACGCTCCAATCGCATGCTGAAGTGCTCCTCGAAATAACAATTCTTCACAAAAGCCTACAATAAGACAAATTAATAAAATATGCCAGATCGGACGATTGGCAAAGATTTTCTCATTTATTCCGCCATCATCGGCAAATTCCTCCGGCACAAAACGTGACATTATTAAGTCAACAGCAACCGCAGCGAGTGCCAAACCTCCGCCCCACATCAAGATGTTCCCAAGCGAAGTTGAAAGAGTTAATAAATTAATCAAATTTTGCCCTTGAAAAATGACCCACACTAAACCGATAATAAAAGTAAGTGCTTGTGTTATATATAAATTAAGCAATAACACGGAATCATCTAGCTGGTCGACAGATACTTCTGACATTCTGCGAAATTGCACACGTCCAAACCGTTTTTTTACTTTTAATTTTATTTTATTTTTTATTTTCGTCAAAAGCTTTTTCGCATTCACATTTACACTTCCGATCCTCGGGTAATTAACCATTGACATAAAGGAGAAATCAAATGGACAAGAGATTCACTCGTAATGCTATGTTTTTTAGCACGTTGTTTTTAGTTATGTTAGTATTTGCTGTTGCTGCATTTTTTTATGGTATAAATCTTGGCAGCAAAAAAACGGAGCAAAAATATGCACATTTACAAGAAGCTGCAACACCTGAAACAGAATATGTATATCAGCAACAGGATTTAATATCATTTTACTTAAGCGTTTATTCACCATATCGCGAGTTCCAAAATAGCTGGACCGAAGCATTAAACAAAATTGCTAACAATGATATTAGCAATGTAGCTTCACTTTACAAGGAAATCGAAAGTCAAGCAAGTAAAAAAGCTGAAGAGGCTGCAAGCTTTAACTTACAGCATGCTGGATTAATTGGTCAAGCTCAACAAAGCTATATCCGTAGCTTAAATCAATTTGAGAAGGCAGCAGCTGCGTTGCAGCGTCGCAAGCCGGCATCCTATGAGGAAGTGCTTGAATCATTGCAAAATAATGAAGCCTATATCGGTGCTGTCAATCAAGCGCTCAATGGTCAATCTCAGTTTTACAATGCAATGCATTTATGGGGATCTTCGATAGATCCGAACATTCCAAGCGAATTTGACAAAAATGTTAATCAAAATTTTGAAAAGTGGAGTGAGCTTCCGCTGCTCATTAAAAATGTAGTCATTGCCGATTATTTAAAGGATAAGAAAATTTTTGCTGACTATTTGCCTCATGATCTTGTTAGTAGCATTGACTATTTCATTAGCACTGGACAAGCAAAAAGCATGAATATATCAACGGTTGATGGCGTTATTACGCTGCTGTTAAATACAAGCGCTGTGCGTCCTGGCGATTATAGCTTACATCGCAGCAAACTTTATAACGATCAATTTTTACCGCAAATTCCATTCTTTTATCCTAAAGTAGATTAAGGCTGCTTATGTTAGCTTTGTGTGCAAAAAACAACAAAATTCGTGTTTTGCTATCAAAAATTACTGTTTTGTTCTGCTCGAAGCATTGATTTTCTATACGGTCTTGCTATAGAATAAGAATGACCGTTATGTTCGTTGATGAAACTCTCGTCCACATCCTTCATCGATGCGGCGCGAGAGTTTTGCTGTTTATACTAATAGCGATATTTTCGCACATCCAGGAGGTAGTTATTGTAATGTTTAAAGTTTTAGTATCTGATCCGATTAGCGACCAAGGTATTCAACAGCTTGTTGATGCAGCGGATATCGTTGTAGACAAAAAGCCTGGCCTATCTGAGGATGAGTTAGTATCCATTATTGGTGAGTATGATGCATTACTAGTACGTAGCCAAACTACTGTAACTGAAAAGATTTTAGAAGCAGGAAAAAAACTTAAAGTGGTTGGCCGTGCAGGTGTAGGCGTTGATAATATTAATCTTGACGCAGCAACAAAGCTTGGCGTAATCGTCATTAACGCTCCAGACGGAAATACTATTACAACTTGTGAGCATACTTTCGCAATGATGATGGCAGTAGCTCGTCACATTCCACAAGCTTACAAAAAAACCACTGAAGGTGTATGGGATCGTAAATCATTCCTTGGTGTTGAGCTTCGTGGTAAAACATTGGGCGTACTTGGTATGGGACGTATCGGTAGCGAAGTTGCTAAACGTGCAAAAGCATTTGGCATGAACATTTTAGGTTATGATCCATTCCTAACTGAAGAGCGTGCTCAAAAGCAAGGCATTACTCTTGCTACAGTTGATCAAATCGTTCGTAACGCTGATTTTATGACGGTTCATACTCCGCTAACTCCAGAGACTAAGCATATGATCGGTAAAGCTCAATTTGAAGTAATGAAACCAGGTATGCGCATTGTAAACTGTGCTCGTGGCGGTATTATCGACGAGGGTGCATTAGTAGAAGCAATTGACACTGGTATCGTTGCAGGTGCGGCATTCGACGTATTTGAGGTTGAACCACCTCAAGCGGATCATCCGTTCTTGAACCATCCGAAAATTATCGTAACACCTCATCTTGGTGCTTCTACAATTGAAGCTCAAGAAAACGTAGCAATTGACGTTTCTGAGCAAGTGCTACACATTTTACGCAATGAGCCGTTTATGAACGCAGTAAACATGCCTCCTATTCCTGCGGAAGTGCGTAAAGTACTCGAGCCTTACTTTGAGCTTGGTGAAAAGCTTGGTAACTTTGTTGCACAAGCAACTGAAGGTGCTGTTGAAGATATTACAGTTAGCTACTCTGGTGAGCTATCCGATGTTGATACTCAACCACTAACTCGTTATATCGTGCGCGGTGTTCTTTCTCATTATCTAGGCAGCGACACAGTAAACGTCGTTAACTCTATGCATATCGCGAAACAACGTTCTGTAAACATCGTTGTGAATAAGTCTCGCACTTCACAAGACTTTACGAACCTTGTTACAGTTACGCTTCGTACAAGCAAAGAATCTCGATCTGCAGCTGGTACATTGCTATCTGGCTACGGCGCTCGTATCGTTCAAATCAACAACTACAACATCGACTTAACACCTACTGGAAACTTTATTCTTATCGCTCATAACGATAAACCAGGTATTATCGGTCGCGTTGGTACATTGCTTGGTAGCAACAATGTTAACATCGCTACTATGCAGGTTGGTCGTCAAGACGAGGGCGGTTCTGCAATTATGGTGCTTCGTGTAGATAATTCTACACCGAAAGAGGTTCTACAACAATTAACAGACCTTCCAGAGCTTATTAGCGCGAAGGAAATCGTTCTGTAAGATAAGCTCTGAATAAATATTGTTAAAATGCCCTGAATGCACTGCTAGTGTCGTTCAGGGCATTTTTGCGCGCTCATCGCTCCGGACTAGTTCATCGCTCCGGACTAGTTCATCGCTCCGGACTAGTTCATCGTTCCGGACTAGTTCATCGCTCCGGACTAGTTCATCGCTCCGGACTAGTTCGCTCTCTATGTCGCTTTTTAAAGCTGATGTTTCCTGAATTTTTTTATTGGTCAACATCAGCTTTAAAGGCGACCCGCTTCGCTATTTAGAGCGATCTAGTCCTCCGCTTGTAGCTTTCTTGGGCTTCGCTTCGTTGTCTTTCTTGGGCTTCGCTTCGTTGTCTTCCTTGGGCTTCGCTTCGTTGTCTTCCTTGGGCTTCGCTTCGTTGTCTTCCTTCCTCGCACCTCGCTTCGACGACTCCTGTTGATATTGCTTCAATGCCCATGTAGGTAGGTCTGACTTCGTTCTTCAAGCTCCTATTCCTCACTGAAGTATTAAAACCTTCGTCACTAGTCAATGGAGACGTAGTAACTCCTTTAAATGGAGTTACTACTCCCATTGAGTGACAAATCTCATCTCAGTAAAATCCTCGTCGCTCCGGGTTTCGCATCGTTGACTTGTTTGCTTCACTTCTATCGCCTAAGGATTATGCTCCGAACTTCCCACAATATCCACGTCTCCTCCAACACAAAAACCGCCTATAGTCACTGGTACCGGCTGACTCTCCATTCGGAGTAGTCCCCCTTCCATTGACAATAGGCGGTTGTATAAACGTTCTAATGGCTGTTCAGCCCTCTAGTTGTTCCACGATTAACAAGATCATTCACCTTATTCTTCCCTTTGTCGACGAATTCCTAGTTAATATGATGAAACAATTTCTCGATATGCTACTAACGCTGTCTCATCACGTCGGTTAGGAAATGCTTTCGTAGATCGTGACTGGCAGTAAGATGGTAAAGGTTGTTCCTTGTCCAACTAAGCTATCTACAGCAATTTTTCCTTTATGCTGGTCGATGATGTTTTTAACGATAGCTAGACCCAACCCTGTGCCTGAGCTAGTTCCACGCTTACGAGCTTTGTCAGCCTTATAGAAACGCTCGAATATGTACGGTATATCTTCCGCTGGTATACCGTGACCCTCGTCTTTTATTTTAAGCTGTACAAAAGGCTGGTGGTTTAAGCTGACCTCTGAAGCTTCGATCATGACTTTTTTGCCTGCATCAGTATGACGGAATGCGTTGTCGATTAGGTTGGTTAGCACCTGCTCTAAGCGGTCCTCGTCTGCATGCTGCAGAATGAGCTGTTCGCTGCTAGATATTAACTGAAGCTCAATATTACGTTCCTTGGCATATACGGTAAACTTCCTTACAACACGCACCATTAATCCGCTCACATCTACTAGCTGTTGCTTCATGTTCATATGTCCAGCTTCCATACGAGCAACGTCAAGAAAATCATTGACAAGTCGGCCCATACGTACGGATTCGTCATAGATGACCTGGACGAGCTCCTGTCTTTCTTCAGGTGAGGCAACGATATCATCTAGCAGTGCTTCGCTATAGCCCTGCAGCATTTGCAGCGGCGTACGAATTTCATGAGAGATGTTAGCGACAAAATCACGACGGATTTTATCAACCTTCTGCTCCTCTGTTACGTCACGCATAACAGCTACTACACCGCGCATTTTTTCGCCAGACATAAGCGGCGTGAAAACAACTGACCAGACGAAGCTTTGTACATGAATTTTATCGGTACAATCTTTACCGTGATTCAGCACTTTAATATAGTTTTCACGTAGCGGTGCTGGAACCTTAGGATAGTTCAAGCCTTCCTCTACTATCCACTCATTTTCAATCGATTGCCATTGCTGAAGCAGCATATGACCTTGCGGATTCGTTAATATGACCTCACCATTAGCATCGAAGGTAATAACCGCATCTCCAATACTTCGAAGTACATTGGACAGATGATTACTTTCAGAATTTAGATCGTGAATCAGCTTGTCTAGCTTCTCCGTCATTTCATTAAACGTCGTAGCAAGCTGACCAATCTCATCAGATGATACAACGTTAACACGTGTCGTATAGTTACCTTTAGAAATAGAAACGGCTGCGTCCTTCAGCTGTAACAGTGGCTGTTGAATTTTAGCTGATAGGAAGAATGCAAAAAATGTTGACAGCAAAAATCCAATGACACCTGTAATAATGAATAATACTTTAATATCATGTGCATTTTCATCAAAAGAAACGTCGATGTATTGCAATAGGAATGCACCCAGAATCAACAGCACCACTGCAACAAGCACCATGATCGTCACCCATAATTTACCTATAACACTGTGCCAAAGCAAATTAAATATTTTACGCAGCCATTCCATTTATTTTGGCACCTCTAGCTTATAGCCTACACCCCAAACAGTTGTAATCATGCTCGCAGCCTCAGCAGAAACTTTATTGAGCTTTTCACGCAGGCGCTTAACATGAGTATCGACTGTACGTAGATCGCCAAAAAACTCATAATTCCAAACATCCTTCAAAAGCTCCTCACGTGAGAACACTTTATCTGGCGAAATCGCTAAATAATGAAGCAGCTCATATTCTTTAGGAGTAAGACTGACCTCTTGCCCTCCTGCTGTAACACGATGGGCATCATGCTCAATGATTAGATGTGGAAATACAATACTGTTAGACGTATTCATTTCCTTTGTTAAAAATGCTGTAGCGGACGAACGGCGTAAAATCGCCTTCACGCGATAAATGACCTCACGAGGTGAAAACGGCTTAACAACGTAATCGTCTGCACCTACCTCAAAGCCCTGTACGCGATTCATCTCCTCACCTTTTGCAGTAAGCATCACAATTGGTGTTGCTTTCACTTGACGCAATCTTGTACATACCTCAATGCCATCGATACCTGGTAGCATAACATCAAGCAAGATTAAGGCGTAATCACGATTCATCGCTAGGCCTAGAGCTGTTTCTCCGTCCTCAGCCTCCTCGATTTCATAGCCTTCCTTCTCAAGATACATTTTTAATAAGCGACGAATCCGTTCCTCGTCATCAACAACTAAAATTCGATTAAAAAAATCTGACATAGCGTTGCACCCTCTCTCCGTCTTATTGATTATTAATTAACACCGGCGTAAGAATGTAGACCTGCTATCAATAGGTTGACACCAACAAGCGTAAACAATACAATGACAAATCCGATTACTGAGAGCCATGCTGATGGCTTACCGTGCCAGCCGCGAGATAAGCGGAAGTGTAAATAAGCACTATAATATAACCAAGTAACTAAAGCCCATACTTCTTTCGGGTCCCAGCCCCAGAAGCGGCCCCATGCTTTTTCAGCCCAAATCATCGCAAAGATTAATGCTCCGAGCGTAAAGACTGGGAAACCTATTACAATGGCACGATAGCTGATTTCATCTAAATCATCTGGGTCAATGCCTTCAAGTGCAGGATGAATCGCAGCGCCAAGTGGCTTTCTAATAATTAATCGAACGATTCCATATAACAGCAAGCCTACGATAATCGACCATACTACCGTATTCAGCTTACGGCCAGAGTTAACACCATTAAACCATGATGGCGTTTCTAGTAATCCATCCTGTATACCAAGGAATGATTGTACCTCGACTGCTTCACTATTGTAAGGCTTAAAGATCGGTGGCATTGTATATTCAACTGTTGAAGTCGTTGTTGTAATTTCACCAACTTGAGATACAGAAGCATTTTCTTGCTGGAATGTTGCAGTATAACCCATTCCTTTAAATCCAAATGCTGCAATAATAAAGCCGATAACGATCATTATGGAAATGAGTGTAAATTCTAACCAACGTTGTGCACGCTTTCCGTTCTTGCTCGTATCCTTAAAATCGATAACACGAAGCAAATACATGAGACCTGCAGCAAAACCAACTGCAAAAAACGCTTCTCCAAGTGCTGCCATCGTAACGTGAATTTTCAACCAGTTCGATTGCAATGCTGGAATTAAAGGCTGCACCTCACTAGGGAATACCGATGCATAAGCAATGACGATAATCGCAAGCGGCAAGGCAAACATACCCAGCAACGCTTTTTTATAGATAAAGAAAATAATCGTGTAAGCGATCATAATGGTCATACCTAGCAGCGTAACAAACTCATACATATTACTTGTTGGAATTTGACCACTGCCGATCCAGCGTGTAAAGAAAAACAATAGATGGGCAATCAACCCCAACGTAGATGTTACAAATGCTATTTTACCCCAGCGTGCTTCATGCTGCTTAGGATCTCCTTTACTCCATTTCTTCCCTGCTAATGTGACCATATAAAATACAGTAGCAAATAAATAGAGAAAAAATGCCGCACTAAGGCTGGTACTACTAAACTGTAACCAATTCATCCTTTATGTCCCCCATTATCAAGACTTTTTGGGTCAAGCTCTATGCCGCAACGCTTTAACGCAAATGCAACGTCCGCTCTCAAGCCGTACCAGTTTTTATTCGTGTGTGCACCAAGTGTAAGCTGTCCGTCATCGATACGTAGCCATATTCTGCGATGCTGCCAATATGTTCCCATCGTAAGCCCTAGCATACAGAAGAAGGCTCCGACCCATAAATATTTCGCAGCTTTATCGATTCGAATATTGAGGTACGTGGTCGCTGCCGAATAATCGACATTTTCCATTCCTTCAACTTTAATCGCAATTTTTTTAGATAGCTCACGATTAATGACATCTTGAGAGAAACGAACCTTATCCTTTTCTAATGGGAAATACATATACACTTCACCATTGTCCGCAAGACCTGGTCCTTTAATGTTAAAGATAAAGGCTGGTGCGTTGGGATTATTGGATAGCGTAATCGGCTCTCCTTGGCTATTAATTGAAAAATCCATATATTTGCCGATCAGCTCAAGCTTATATGGACCTGCCTCATAGTTTAGCTCAGGCTCAACCATCGTCAAATGGAACGGGCCGTAGCTTTCCCCTGTCTCCAAATTAACAATCATCGGCGATACTGCATTAATACGAGGCGTTAAATTAAAATCAAATTGATGAAGCTTTAACTCCTTATAACGCAGTGGAGAATTGACTAGAATCGTATGTCGATGCACCTCTGTTAATGCAGGTCGTTCAAAGTCATCATGGCAATTTTCTGTACATTCATACAGAACAATATCTGTTTTGTATGATTTGACACGTCCGCTATTTTGCAACTCTTCCGGCAGCTCTTCATTGTCGTAAAGCTCCACCTTAAAGCCTTCACTTTTAGCATAATAATTTGTATCAGCTATCGGTACTGTATCACCATCAGCAATACTTACATATTGATCGACATTCCAGCCCGGAATACTGCGCGCTAACAAAACTAATAGAACTAAAATCAAGCCGATGTGATTAATATAAGGGCCCCAGCGACTAAAGCGATTTTTTTCTGCTAGCAGCGCTGTTCCTGTTTCATCAATCGTTACTTTATAGCCCTTTTTGCGCAATGCTTGTCCGTACTGAGTAGTCCACTCCACCGCATCACCAGCTAAAGGTGCACTGTAGGTCGCCTTTTGACGCTTAAGAAAGGACATATGCTTTCTTATTTGCTGCTTATTAAGCGCACGATATAGCGGCAACACACGGTCAATACTACAGATGACAAGCGACGTGCCGATCATCACAAGTAAAGCAATAAACCACCAGCTTGAGTAGGTGTTGTGCAAACCAAGAAAATAATATATTTTGCCTGGTAAGCCGTATGTTTCGGGATAATAGACGCTCGGATCAAATGTATTAGACAAAAAGCTTGATGCTTGTGGATAAATCGTACCAAGCATCGCACCGATAAAGGTAAGGACAATCATATAAATGGCGATTTTAACTGAAGAGAAAAAGTTCCATATCTTATCTAACAGATCAGGATTCGCCTTTTGTGAACGTCTTGCTACTCCATCATAACGCATTTCGAGCGGCTCATTAGATTCCAGCAGCTCCTTTTCTAATGGCTTACCACACGCTTCACACAATACGGTACCTACAGCATTTTGATGACCGCATTCACATTTCGTATTAACTGGTAATAACACAAACTACCCTCCTAATGCTTCATGCTTCAGATATATCTATCATCCTCTTGCATGAAAAGCCATTCGTAAGCATATTCTATTACTGTACAATTTGTGCGATATGCTCTTGAATTTGCGATTCTTTCATTTCGCCCACAAATACGGATGAAAGCGTACCGTCACGATTGACGAAAAACGTAGTCGGATACGAGCGAAGCCCGTAGCGTTTTTCAGTCTTACGATCTACATCACGTAAAATCGTATAGTTCACGCCCTGCTTTTTCACATAAGTAGACACTGCAATTGTATCTTCGCTTAAATTAATGCCTAGCAACTCCACACCTTGATCCTTCCATTGCTGATACTGACTTTCAAAGGAAGGCATCTCTCTTATACAAGGCTCACAGAACGATCCCCAAAAATTGATTACTACTGGCTTGCCTATATAATCCTGCAAGGCGACTGGATCCCCTTGCAGATTTGCTAGTCTAAATTGTGGCGCCTGCTCGCCAACCTTCACTAAACCGTCATCATCAGAAGTGAAAGTCTGAAAAATTGCATAGCCACCAAGAACTAGCGCAAGCAATAAAACGACAACCTGCACCTTTTTTCGATATTTACCCACTATGTATCACACCTTGCAACTAAGTTTGTGACAGAGAAAGCTCACTTTCCTTTCATTATAACGAAAATTCGACGGCACGATATGCCGTCGTCTCTTCTTATTTTTGAACTTTATGTGACTTACTAGCTTCATTTAGCAGCATCTTCACTTCTTGTTCAGAAAGATGGCGATATTTTCCTCGCGGTAAGCCTTCTAAGCCTAGCTCTCCGAAGCGTACACGCTTTAATCGGATTACTTTATGCCCAACAGCTTCAAACATCCGACGAACCTGACGATTTCTGCCTTCATGAATCGTAATGCGAATGGTCGCTTCATTTTTCTCCATATTCACATCATGGTACTCTACATCTGCAGGATACGTTAGCCCGTCCTCCAGCATGACGCCCTTTTGCAATTGCTCTAGCGCCGTACCATGTGGTACGCCCTTCACAGTTGCCAAATACGTTTTGGGTACATGATGCTTCGGATGCGTTAGCAAATTAGCAAACTCACCATCATTCGTAAGAAGCAGCAAACCCTCTGTATCATAATCTAGACGACCAACCGGATAAACCCGCTCCTTAATACCGGGAAGGAAGTCCGAGACAACCTTACGACCTTGCGGATCCTTGGCGCTAGTAATAACCCCTTTAGGCTTGTTTAGCATCACATATATTTTCTTTTCGCTGCGAATTGGGCGTCCTTTCACTGTAATTACGTCAACTGAAGGGTCTACCTTCGTTCCCAACGTCGTTACAGGCTCACCGTTCACCTCAACCACACCTGATAAAATCATCTCCTCGCATTTACGTCGAGAAGCTACTCCTGCTTGAGCCAATATTTTTTGCAATCGTTCCAACTTTGCTCACCTCATCTACCATCATAACGATTAGATGAAAAAAGCACAAGCTCAGCTAGTTAAATACAAGCATACAGATGACAATTGCCGCGAAAAAACCGACAATATCTGAAAATAAACCAACTTTCAATGCATATTTGGAATTGCGAATCGCCACTGCACCAAAATAAACGGTCAATACATATAGCGTCGTATCTGTGCTGCCTTGAATCGTTGAAGCAATTCTACCAATCAAGGAATCAGGGCCGTGAGTAGCAATTAGATCAGCAGTAAAAGCGAGCGAGCCTGCTCCAGTGATCGGACGTAATATACCAAGCGGCAGTACCTCACTCGGTATACCAAACCAATCAAAGACTGGCTTAACGAGCATGAGCATCGCATCCATTGCCCCAGAAGCACGAAACATGCTGATCGCAACCATCATCCCAACAAGATGCGGAATGATGCCAATTGCAGTATCAAAGCCATCCTTCGCTCCATCAACAAACAGCTCATACACCGGCTGTCTTTTTCGCACCATCGCATATAATGGAATAAAGACAAGAATTGCAGGAATCATATAGGATGATATTTGCGAAAATAGATTAACCATGCGCCTCACCTCCTAGCGATGAGGAGCTCGCATTGCCACCTAATACAGGAGTATGCTCTGGTGCCTTAAGTTTTTGTTCAGGCTTCTTATCGTATGTAATTGGTATTGGCGGCCCTTTATCTCGACTGCGATACCATCGATCAGCTAATATCGCTGCTCCTGTAGCAATAAATGTTGCTGCCAGCGTCGTCCCAATTATTTCAGCGGGATTAGCGGAATTATAATTCATTCGTATCGCAATTAACGTCGTCGGAACAATTGTTATACTGGACGTATTTAGTGCGAGCAGCGTACACATCGCAGGTGTCGCCGTATGCTTGTCTGGATTAAGAGTTTGCAGCTCCTGCATCGCCTTAATTCCCATCGGTGTTGCTGCGTTGCCAAGACCAAACATATTAGCGCTTAGGTTACTCATAATATAGCCTAATGCAGGATGGTTTTTCGGCACATCAGGAAATAACCATCTAACAACAGGGTAGAGGAAGCGAGCAAGCTTGTTCAGCAGACCCGCCTCCTCAGCAATTTTCATCATACCAAGCCAAAACACCATAATACTAATTAGCCCAAAGCTAATCGTAACGCCTGATTTTGCTCCCTCAAACGCCGCTCCTGTAATCTCATCCATATTTCCGTTAATTAACCCGAATATGACGCTTACGACAATAAAAAATAACCATATCCAATTGACCATCGTCATGCCTCCCCTACATGATCGTATCTTTATTACTTTTCAAGCGCTTCTTTAGCTACATGTAACTACAGTTACAATTGCAGCCACTGCTTAAGCTTATCTGACAGCTTATTGTGCCAATGGTTTTGCTCCATGAATTGATTAAAGCTCGCTTCATCAGCACGTTTCTCATTTAGCTTAATTCGTGGGCTGTCCTTTTCATATAATGGAACTGAGCCAATATGCTCTCCATTGAGATAAAAGTTCATTCTGCCTCGTTCACCAAGCGTATAACGTAAGCTGTTTACATCCACCAGCGTCACATCGGCTGTTACCTTCTCCAGTTCATCCTGTTCAAGTGGATAGCGGAAGCTTGAGCCGTATACTAGCTCACTGCCAGGCACTTGATGCTTAACCTCAGCTAAGTTAGATAGTGGAAAATGCTTAAATCCCCAGTTCAACAGACTTTGATGGTCTCGCCAATCATCCCCGTCATTGAGTGTCACAACTGCAAGCTGCTGGCCGTTGCGAGTTGCTGAGCTTACTAAGCAGCGAAGCGCTTTTTTGGTGTAGCCAGTTTTAACCCCATCGGCCCCCTCGAACATGTTCAGCATTTTATTTTTGTTGCGCCAAGCATAGTTCCACTTTTCATTAGGGTTTGGTGCCTGTTTAAATTTTGTTTTCACAATTTCTGCAAATATTTTATTTTTCAGTGCATATGCCGTTAACACTGCTAAATCATTGGCAGATGAATAATGCCCCTCCTCATCCAAGCCATGCGGATTACGAAATTGTGAATGCTTCAAGCCAAGCTCTTCTGCTTTTTTGTTCATTAGATATACGAAGCCCGCTTCTGAACCACCGACATGCTCAGCGATTGCAGTAGCCGCATCATTACCTGAGCGTAGCATTAATCCGTACAACAAATTCGAAAGCGTCATCTCCTCACCGACTTTTAGATAAATGGAGGAGCCTTCCTTACCTGCAGCTCGTCGAGAGACCTTCACCTTGTCGTCTAATTGACCATGCTCAATCGCTACAATAGCCGTCATGATTTTCGTTAGGCTGGCAATTCTTGTTTCCACGTCACCATTGCTGCTATAAAGAATGCGCCCTGACTGTACGTCAATAATTGCAGAGGCATATGCATTTGTTCCAATTCTCGGTGCAGCGTTGACGTGCTGTGCGCCTAATCCTAACGTACTGACGGTGATTAAAGTTAATGCAAGTAAACCAATGATTTTCCTCATCTGCTTATTCATAGATGTCCTCCTAAACCATATCTTGTTGCTACATAGCTCTAACTTCTCCATATATCTAATCGTAGTATATGCAGAGGCTTGTCATTGTAGACGAGACAAGCTTTCCTTTATCTGCTTGTTGTGTGACAGATTCATTCAAGATAAGAACGTACACGAGAGGAGGGATGACAGCAAGCCACCTCTGTGTGCTTAGCGCAACAGCAAAAAAGCACAGCGACGTTCCGCTGTGCCATCAACTTTTCAGTCCCACTCAACCCACATCATTGCAGGCTTCCATTGCCATTATTGTTATTAAAGCTCATTACACTTGACTGCATCCCGCTATCTGTGCTTGCTTCTGCTGAAGCTGAGCTATTACGATTACTTGAAAATGCACCCGTCATTTTATCGATAATCGCTGGTGCCGAATCAATCACCTTATCGAGCAGATGAGTCTGATTATCAAGTGGTACAACCTTAACCCCTTGCGCACCAACAACAAGGAAGGCGATTGGAGTAATCGATACACCGCCACCACTACCACCGCCAAAAGGCATGTTGTGACTTGCAGAGATTCCATGCTGATGAGAATGCTCCTTCTCCCCGTCATGCTCCATTCTAAGCTCACTACCACCAGCAACAAAACCTACACCAACGCGCGAAATCGGCAATATCGTATCACCACTCGGTGTATGAATCGGTTCACCAACGATAGTATTAATTCCGAGCATATCTTTAATTTGTCCTAACGAAACACCAACCAATCCCTCGATTTGATTACTTGACATACTATCCCTCCTTATAAATTCACTCTAATAATAGCTGGGTGAATTTAATGTCTCCAGAAAGCTATTGGGATATTCATTCGACTGCTGTTATGCATTTACGACACTCGCGACACAAGCGTCTTAAACAATTGCAAGCCTTTGCGAAATGCCGCAAAGTGAAACAGCAAATAAATACTTGCAACAACTAATGAGCCGAGCTTAAGCCTGACATTACAAGACCATTCCGTCATAAAGACTTTGTGCTGGAAATGTGGTTGAATACCGACAATCGGCGAATTCATTACTTTAACATAACGAGAGATGGTGCCAATGAGCAAGCCCTTAGCTGACCATAGCAAGCCACAGCTCATCGCTGACGACATCGCGTCACCTGTGCCCACATGACTTTGCCAGAGCCAGTTAGATAGCTCGACCTTGGCAAGTAATTTAATAAACCATGATTTTAACTCTTTCACTACTTCAATGCTTACACGTAGTATGTCATAATGGGTGATCGCTTCCTTCACCTCAAGCTCATGCTTAGTTGTTTCACCATCTGATCCTTTAACTCGAAAGCCGATGCCACGAGAATTAATAGTAAGCCGAGGCATTTTAATTGTAAATGACACTAGCCCGAACAACGCGATAACCTTCACCTTAACGTCATCATCTTCTTTTCTACGGCGTGCATATAATCTTAGCTCTATTTTGGTAAAGCATAGTGCGACGATGAGGGCAACAAAAAAAAGACTGATCCATAACGGCCAATAGCTCGCAAGCATGCTGCAACTCCTCCTCTTGTGATGGGGTTAAGCTCCGCATTCCGCATTAACATTGGCTTTAGTATGAACCAGTCTTATGTACATTATGAATGATTACCTATAATCTTGAATTATTCCTTTACTTCATCAATTGTCATCTGACGTCCTTCAAAACGCTCAAATAGCAACTGAGTTTGCTCATCCAAATCATCATCGTCTAACGAAACATTTTTCGGCTCTGGCAGCTCCTTAATCGAAGCAAGCCCGAAGCTATCCAGAAATGCTTTCGTCGTGCCGTATAGAATTGGACGACCGATCGCATCAGCTCTGCCGACCTCTTCAATTAAATCCTTCATAACAAGCGTATGAATGGCGCGTTCGCATTTGACGCCGCGAATCTCTTCTATTTCAATACGTGTAATTGGCTGCTTGTACGCTACAATCGATAGCGTCTCTAACGCTGCTTGTGAAAGCTGTGCGCGAGTCGGTGTGTAGGCCATCCGTTCAAAATAAGCAGCATGATTCGGATTCGTTGTTAATCGAAAGGTGCCAGCAAAAATACCGATCTGCACGCCACGCTCTTCACGCTCAAGATCACGCTGCAAATCAAGCACAAGCTCCTCGGCGTAATCCGCGTCAATCGACATTATATCGGCTAGCTGACGTTTCGTTAATCCTTCCTCACCCGCCATAAACAGCAAACCCTCAATAATCGACTTCAATCTCTGAAATTCCATCTACAGCCCCTTCTCCTCTCCACTGAATGACAATATCGTCGAAAAGCCCGTGCTGGTAGCAGCGGATATGCTTCATCTTCATTAGCTCAAGAATAGACAAGAATGTCACGACGACCTCATGCTTTGCCATATTATCACGAATCAGCTTGGAGAAGCGTACCGTTTCAAACTGCCGCAGCACCTCTACAATATCGCGAATGCGATCCTTGACGGAAATTTCGTCACGCTGCACAGTGGCGATAATATCTCGGCGATTGGCACGCTTTAACGCTTTTTGAAATGCAGCAACTATGTCTGAGAGCGTGATCCCTTGCAGCGGATCAACCTGCTGCTGCTCCACCATATATACGCTCATATCCTCAGGCTCTTTGGAATAAACAAGCGAGCGCTGATATTCCTTTTCCTTCAACTCTTCGGCAACTTGTTTAAACTTGCGATACTCGATCAGCTTCTGAATAAGCTCCTCGCGCAGGTCAGGTCCCTCATCAACCCATTCTTCGTATTCATGCTCAAATACAGGAGGCTTTGGTAATAGTTGCTGGCTTTTAATACTGAGCAGTGTCGCTGCCATTACCAAAAATTCGCTTGTAATATCTAGCTCCAATTCCTTCATTGCATGCAAATAATCCATATACTGTGTCGTAATCTCGCTAATGGATATTTCATGAATGTCGATTTCCGCTCGATCAATTAAATGCAGCAATAAATCAAGCGGGCCCTCGAAAGAATCCAGCTTATAAAGTACAGACACTTTCCAACCCCCTGTTGCTATACGTAACTAGGACTACTATATTCCCCTGCACGTAGTAAGGCTGTGTCACACCTCACTATGCTTGCAGAGCTTTCGTCAAGTTTGCCATTTCAATTGCTGTAACTGCCGCTTCATAACCTTTATTTCCTGCTTTTGTACCTGCACGCTCAATGGCTTGCTCGATCGAATCAACAGTTAACACACCGAAAACTGTCGGAACACCAGTTTTCAACCCAACTGTTGCAACCCCTTTAGCCGCTTCGTTGCACACATAGTCAAAATGCGGAGTAGCACCGCGAATAACTGCACCAAGTGTAATTACTGCATCATACTTGCCGCTCTCAGCCATTTTTTGTGCGATCAACGGAATTTCAAATGCTCCTGGTACCCAAGCTACCTCAACCTCATTATCCTCTGCACCATGACGCTTGAAGCCATCTAATGCTCCTGCTAACAGCTTACTGGAAATAAACTCATTAAAACGTCCAACTACAACACCATATTTTAATCCTTGCGAAATTAAATTGCCCTCATATACGAATGCCATTTTCATAACTCTCCCTTTATTTTAATAATAATTTGTCACAAAATCATTAGTTTTTTACAAATGTTAAAATTTTAGCATATGTCCTAGCTTTTCGTGCTTCGTATGCAAATACTTCTCATTGTCCTTATTATGCTGTAATTGAATCGGAACGCGCTCCACGACTTCTAGCCCATAGCCCTCCAGCCCTTTAATTTTACGAGGGTTATTCGTCAATAGACGAATTTGCTTTACACCAAGATCCTTCAAAATTTGTGCGCCTATGCCGTATTCTCGTAAATCAGCAGGGAAGCCGAGTTGAATGTTCGCTTCGACTGTATCTAGTCCTTGCTCCTGCAGCACATAAGCCTTCAGCTTATTAATTAAGCCGATGCCGCGTCCCTCTTGACGCATATACAAGACAATGCCACTACCTTCCTGTTCTATTCGCTTAAGCGCAGCTTCTAACTGTGGACCGCAATCGCAGCGATGGGAGTGAAACACATCTCCTGTTAAGCATTCAGAATGAACTCGCAGCAATACAGGCTTACTAGAATCGATCTCACCTTTAACAATGGCAACATGCTCCTTGCCATCGATCACATTGGTATACGCGACGATGCGGAAATCACCGTAATCTGTCGGCAGGTTGCAAGCTACTTCACGATTAACCAGCTTTTCCGTATGACTGCGGTAAGCGATCAAATCCTTAATCGTAATCAGCTTCAAGCCATGCTGATGCTTAAATTCGATCAGGTCTTTCAGTCTTGCCATCGTGCCATCCTCTTTAATCACTTCGCAAATAACAGCCGCCGGCTTCGCACCTGCTAGTGTAGCTAGATCGATGCCCGCTTCCGTATGACCGGCACGTTGTAGCACGCCGCCCTTTTTAGCAATTAGCGGGAAGATATGGCCTGGTCTGCGAAAATGCTGCGGCTTTGCATCCTCATCAATTAATGCCTGCACAGTCATTGCTCGCTCTGCAGCTGAGATGCCTGTTGTAGTGGAAATATGATCGACAGAAACGGTGAATGCTGTCCCATGATAATCTGTATTCTGATTAACCATTGGCGGCAAATCAAGCTGATGTGCTCGTTCCTCAGTAATTGGAGCACAGACTAAACCACGTGCCTCTTTAATCATAAAGTTAATCGTATCTGCGGTCGCATATTGCGCTAACGCGATAAGATCACCTTCATTTTCTCGATCCTCATCATCGACAACGATAACAACCTTTCCTTGCTTTAAATCCTCTAAAGCAGACTCAATCGAATCAAATTGACTTGCTAATGCTTCATCTATTTCTTCTTCGTTATGGTGAAATTCTTCTCTCTCTAACATATCTCTCTTCCTCCTTTCGATATCTTACATAAACCCATGCTCTTGTAAAAATGATGATGATAGCTTGGATGGCTTGGATTTGGTCTCTTGCCTTCTCCCAGCTGCTTGAAAGCCTAACAGATGCTCTACATATTTACCGATAATGTCACACTCGATATTGACGATATCGCCAGCTTTGCGATGCTGCAGCGCCGTTTGTGAGAGCGTATGAGGAATAATCGAGACAAAAACTGTCGCCTCTTCTACCTTCACAACCGTTAAACTAATCCCATCAATCGTTATTGAGCCTTTGGGAATGATATAGCGTAGCTGATCTTGATCTTCAAGCTCTAATGAAAATACAACGGCATTCCCATCCTCGTAGCTTCCTTGAATTCTCGCTAAACCATCGACATGCCCTTGCACGATATGTCCTCCGAAGCGCGAACCAATCTCCATTGCTCGCTCAAGATTGACCGTTGCTCCTCTGTTTAAGAAGGACAATGAGCTACGACGATACGTTTCAGGCATAACATCAGCAGTAAAACTATCGTTCGTATAGGAAGTGACGGTTAAGCACACGCCGTTAACTGCAATGCTATCTCCGTCTTTAACGCCTTCCAGCACCTTATGGGCCTGAACAGTAAGCAGCATCGCTTCCCCTTTACTTCTTACTTGACTTACCTTGCCGACTTCCTCCACTAAACCTGTGAACATGCGGTCTCTCCTCCTCTCCTGCCAATTCAATTACTGCTCTTGCTCATAACGTGGATAGCCAATGATTCTAACATCCTCGCCGACAAGCGATACTTCAACCTCCTTTAAGCTGTATGCCTCTCCCATCGTTTCCACACCATCCATTGCAAACAGTGACGGTGAGGAATTGCCTCCTACTATTCTCATACCGTAGTAGAGTATCAGCTTATTAATTAAGCCCGCTTCAAGCATCGCACCGTTAAGCTTGCCTCCGCCTTCAAGTAAAATCGAGCTGATCTCATGCTCGCCAAGCCATTTCATCGCTGCATGCAGATCGACCTGATCACCGCTGCCACAACGAACAACCGTAGCTCCCGCTGCTTCCAGCTCCGTCTGTTTTTCACTACTTGCACGATCTGTGGTTAGGATTATTACCTCAGCACTGCGTAATTGCAGCACTCTAGCTGTTGTTGGTGTGCGAAGCTTAGCGTCAACAATAATGGGAATCGGCTGCTTAGCCGTAACTTCCAGTCTTGTTGTCAAGGATGGATCGTCTGCAAGCAATGTATTTACACCAACCATGATCCCTTGATGCTGGTGCCTTAACGCATGGACCTCTGCTCGTGCAGCCGGTCCACTAATCCATTGCGAGCTGCCTGTTTTTGTAGCTAGTCGCCCATCTAATGTTGCTGCCGATTTCAGCGTAACGAATGGACGCTTCGTTGTAATATAATAATTAAATTTTTCGTTAAGTTTATTCGCTCTTTCTTCAAGCACTCCAACGACCACTTCAATTCCTGCTTGCTGAAGCTTAGCAACGCCAGTTCCTGCAACTAACGGATTGGGATCAAGTGCTGCGACTACAACTCGAGATATTCCTTTGTCGATAAGTAAATTGGCACATGGAGGTGTTTTGCCATAATGGCTGCAAGGCTCAAGCGTTACATATGCTGTCGCGCCTACCGTTCTCTCTCCCGCCATGGCAACTGCCTGTACCTCAGCATGCGCTTCACCACGTTGTAGATGTGCCCCCATCCCTACGATGCTGCCGCCATTGGTAATGACACAGCCCACTATTGGGTTAATTCCGGTTTGACCCATCGTTTTACTTGCCATTGAAATTGCTAAATCCATATAGTATTCGTCATTGATTAGTCCAATCACAACAAAAACCCCCGAGATGACAAACTGCCATTCGGGGGGAGATTGAAAAATTTCGACAGCAAATAAGCATGACTGCTCTCGTTAGTCGAGTTGCGACCATGATTCTTGTGAAATTCTGCACATACGATGCACAAAAAAATTTGTGTAGTCTTCTGTTAAAAGTTCACTAAGTCGAAAGTTCTCCTTCTCCCATCCAGACTATACTGTCGGTTCTAGATTCTCACTAGATCAGCCAATTTACTAATTGTAAATTGGGTCACGGACTTACGCTGGAGAAGCAAAGATGCTTCTCTAGCGATTACCGCCGGTTGGGATTTGCACCCGACCCCGAAGGAGCTTGCTTATATGATATTGTTATTGAAATTACTAGTTGTAATTACTTTACCACTAAACTTCGTAAACTTCAACTGTTTCCATTTTAGAGCCGTTAGATAAAGCATCAACAAACTCCATGCCTTTAGCAACTTTACCGAAAACAGTATGTTGTCCATCAAGATGTGGTTGTGGCTGATAGCAAATATAGAATTGGCTACCACCAGTATTGCGACCAGCATGCGCCATTGCTAATGTGCCACGCTCATGCTTGTTCGGGTTAATTTCACAATTGATTGTATAACCTGGGCCGCCAGTACCTCGTCCATCCGGACAGCCGCCTTGAGCGACGAAGCCAGGAATTACGCGGTGGAAAATTAATCCGTTATAAAATCCGCTGTTAGCTAGCTTTTCAAAGTTAGCAACCGTGTTTGGTGCATCATTTTCGAAAAGATCAAGAATAACCTCGCCACCAGCTGCAAGTTTAATTTTTGCTTGTTTTGCCATATTGTACATCTACCTTTCTTCATCGAGATAACATTACGTTACCAATTTCCAGCTTATTTCGCAAGTGAAGATTTTTGTAGACGCTCAGGAATAACATCATTACACACAATATTGTCAAGAGATTCGCGTTGTACGACTAGGTCAGCTTGACCATCCTTAACAAATACTACGGCTGGACGACGAATACGGTTGTAGTTGCTTGCCATTGCATAGTTGTATGCGCCTGTACAGAATACAGCTAGCAAATCTCCGCTTTTTGCTTCTGGAAGCTTAAGATCCCAGATTAGCATATCGCCGCTTTCACAGCATTTACCTGCGATAGATACAACCTCAGTCGCCTCTTCATTGGCACGATTAGCTAGGACTGCTTCATATTGAGATTGATATAGCGCTGGACGTGGATTATCTGTCATACCGCCATCAACCGCTAAATATTTACGAACACCTGGGATGTTTTTGCTTGTTCCTACTGTGTAAAGCGTCGTACCAGCGTCGCCTACCATACTGCGACCTGGCTCAACCCAAATTTCAGGCCATGCATAGTCAGCAGCTGTAAAATTAGTTTTAATTGCATCAGCAATCGCATTAACATATTCTGCAATCGGAAGCGGAGAGTCACCTTCTACATAACGAATACCGAAGCCGCCACCTACGTTAATAACGGAGAACAGAATGCCTAGCTCATCACGAACGCTTACAGCAAACTGTGTAACTTTTTCTACTGCCATACGGAAGCCTTCAACCTCAAAAATTTGCGAACCGATATGAGAATGAACGCCTAGTAGGTTAAGATTAGCAAGCTCATTTGCTTGAATGATCGCCTCACGAGCAGAGCCGTTACCAAGGTCGAAACCAAACTTAGAATCTTGCTGACCTGTTGAAATATAATCATGCGTATGTGCCTCAACGCCTGGTGTAATACGAAGTAATACATTAACAACTTTATTTTTATTAGCAGCTAGCTCATTAAGCGTATGAAGCTCAATGAAATTGTCGACTACAAAGCAGCCAATGCCAACTTCAAGCGCCATATTAATTTCTTCGTCTGTTTTGTTGTTGCCGTGGAAATGAATACGCTCAGCAGGGAAGCCCGCTTGAATTGCTGTATATAGCTCACCGTCAGAAACAACGTCTAGTGAAAGATTTTCTTGCTCTGCAAGCACACACATCGCTTTTACAGAGAAAGCCTTGCTCGCATAAGCAACCTGGAATTTCAACCCTGTTGCTGTAAATGCGTCAACATATTCACGTGCACGTTGGCGAACAAGCGCCTCGTCAACAATATAAAGCGGTGTACCAAATTGTGCTGCCAAATCTGCAACATCCACTCCACCGATTTCCAAATGTCCATTATTATTTATTTTGCTAGTTCCGTGTAGATACATATTTCCCCTCAACTTTCCTCTATCAATACAAGATAGACCCATTTTTTATCTTTCTCAACAGTATAACCTAATCTTAGTCGTTGACGAAATGGATATTTTCACAATTAGTTTGTATTATTAGATTGATCTCCCTCTTCACCACGATCATCTATTGGCATACGTTGTGATTGCTGCGGCTTCATAATATTAGGCCGAGTCCGATTATACAATACCGGCTTACGGATGAGAATATTAATCGCTGATTTAATATCGAATGGAATAAGCGGCCATAGATACGGTCGATTCACTGAACGCTCCATTGCTAGCCCGACAATTATCAGCGTTAGAGGTATCGTTAACCCTGCCAGCCCAAACATCGATACGGTGGCGATCAGTAACAGCCTCACTAACCGATTAGCTAACCCTAATTCATAGCTTGGTGTAGCAAACATCCCCACTGCTGCTACCGCAATGTATAAGATAACCTCAGTTACAAAGACCCCTGTCTTGACGGCAATATCACCAATTAATATGGCAGCAACGAGTGACATCGCTGTCGCGAGCGAGCTAGGTGTATGCACCGAGGCCATTCGCATCAGATCAATCCCAATCTCTGCAATGAAAAACTGCAAAATAAGCGGAATTGGTCCTGTCTCCTTCGGCCCTAAAAAGTCCAATCCTACTGGTCGATACTCAGGATGCTGCACAAACAGGATCCACATCGGCAATAAAAGCAGCGATGCCATTATACCAATAAAACGTACCCAACGTAAATAAGAGCCTACAAGCGGCGTCTGACGGTTCTCCTCAACGTGCTGCATTAGATCAGCGTATGTTGCTGGTAGCGTCATAACACTTGGAGATGTATCAACAAAGATCGCAATTGCCCCTTCAAGCAAATGTGATGCCACAGTATCCGGGCGCTCAGAATAGCGAACAAGCGGGAATGGGTTCCAGCCTCGCTTAATTGTCGCTTCTTCTAGCTGCTTATCGGCAAGCGGTAAGCCATCGATTTTGATCATCTCAATCTTTCGCTTTATTTCTTGCAGCAGCTCTCGATCGACAATATCATCAATATAGGCAATACATACATCTGTTTTTGTGCGCGCACCAACTCGCAGCAATTCATAGCGCAGCTTCGGATCCTTCAGACGACGACGCACGAGTGAGATATTGACCATTAATGTTTCAATAAAGCCGTCTCGTGAACCGCGCACTACTTTTTCTAGCGAAGGCTCTTCAAGACCGCGTGCAGGGAAGTTACGAACCTCGATGACGAGAGCAGCAGGATCACCATCTACAAACAGAGCACATTCTCCACCTAAAATTGATGCCAATACTAGGTTCCAATCCTCTTCCTTACGTACTTGAGCAGATGGAACATAATATGTAAAAAAGCTCTCCAATGCCTCATGTCCGACTTGATTTGCTTGTAGATAGGTCAATCGCTCCAGAATCTCCAACATAATTTCAGAATTTACTAGACCGCTCACCGATAGCATCGCAATACGAGTCTTACCAATCGTCATTTCCCTTACGGAAATATCAAAGCTTGTTTTATAGCCAATCTCATCTTCTAAACGCTTTAATATTTCATCTAATGAGGAGGGAACTGGTTCCTTGTGTGAGGTTTGCATCTGTTTTTTTATTTCACCGCTTTCACCCTCACCGCCACTCCCCTGCTTGTCTTCCTGAGCTGGTAGCCACACTCCTTTTTCAATGATGTTGCGGTAGCCATCCATCGGGTTAATCTCATCTTTTTGTTCGGATACAGATTGAGCATGACTCCCGTTGTTTTCTCCTTGATTGCGTAATGGACCGAAATGTGATGGATCAAATGATTGTTGTTCTGAATGCTGTTGCTCGTGATCCTTCATCATAGACATCCTTTCTATAGTTTAATGATTACCATTGAAACAGTAGCCAATCAATGAGTGCTCCTGTCATTTTACCTAGCACCATCGCCATCATCAGGGCGGTCATTGCCGAGGACAGTCGCAGTCGCTTTGCCAAAATTGGTAGAACGTTCATCACCTCGGTTAAGGCAGCGGCTAGCATACCGACAAACATTCCGTTAAACAGCCCGGTAATGATGCTAATTAGCGCATAGGGTAGCTTAATCGTGACATCAAAAAAATCTGCTACTGTAAAGTAAAGCGCACCACTAATTAATGCAGCCTCGAAAACAAATGAAAGATGATAGGCATTGGAAAGCTGGGCAAGTCGTGGAATTAAATCAAAGATGACAAGCAAGGCAACGAAGCTAGTGCCAACAACGATGCCTCCTGCTAACGCTAAAAATACAGTTGTGCAAATGAGCGCAACATTAATCATAGCCTTCTTCTCCTACTACATCTTTCTGCTGCTTGCCACGATTGCGAATCTCTTCAGCAATAACATAGGTATTGACGTTTTCTTGATACATAAACATCTCAACTTCCAACGGATTCGGCTCTTCATTAAATTTCTTCTTGAAAATATGATTGAAGAAAAGCACCATCCCGATACCAACACCAATGGCATACGGAATTTGAAACCATAAAGGATGCTCTACCCGCTCACCGGTAATGAGCTCGACAATGCGAATATGCGTATCCTTCATATTGACATCTGCATGAAAATTCATCAGTGCGAGTCCTGAGCCACAAAATAGCAATAGCCAACAGATGACAAGCAGTAAGTAGCGAGGTTTCCCCGCTTTCTCTGAAATCATTACTAATATTTGCGGATCGCCATAAACTTCAATCTGCAGCTGTCCCCAGCGTGACTTGATTAAATCGATAATTTGCAGTAAATCAATGACTACGCGATTACCGTCCTGCTGCTGGTGTTTATATAGCACTAGTTTTTTAAGCTGCTGCTCTATCTTTTTATCTTCCGCAAGTACGTGAGCAGCATCGCTTAGCTTTACTTCTTGATATTTTTCAATGCTTATCCGCTTTTTTAAGCGGATATAGACGGAAGTCGCTGGTGCTGTCATAGACACTCCTCCTCTGAAGTCTATGTAACCTTATGTTAGTATGGGCAATTGATGAAATTTTATCCTGCGCTACGGAATTGATGGCTCTGAAAGGGGATGGAGTGGGGTATTGGTACGAGGCCTTTTTATTAGCATTGCTTCCGAAGACGAGGCAATCCTTGTTGTTGCATCGCTTCGGAATAGAGAGATGTGTTTGCAGCGCTCCGGAGCAGTAAGCTCTTTCGGACGCGGTTTAAACCTTGCTGCTTCTGATTTATTAATGGTTGCAGCAAGGCTTAAAAGCGTCACTCTTCGTTCTCCAGAGCTTACTGTTCCTTCGCTGTAGCTTCTCGGTTATTATTCCTCGCTGATGCCTCTGTTTTTGCCGCGATTCGCTGAAGCAACTTCTTGGGAAAAACCTTCGTAGCATCTTTGGACACTCCTACGAGGTCAGAGCGATCTCTTCCTCCGCTTTGGCAAGGTGGGTAAGGTAAGCACCGCTCCGGAGCAGTAAGCTCTTTCGGACGCGGTTTAAACCTTGCTGCTTCTGATTTTTTAATGGTTGCAGCAAGGCTTAAAAGCGTCACTCTTCGTTCTTCAGAGCTTACTGTTCCTGCGCTGTAGCTTCTCTGTTATTAATCCTCGCTAATGCCTCTGTTTTTGCCGCGATTCGCTGAAGCAACTTCTTGGGAAAAACCTTCGTAGCATCTTTGGACACTCCTTCGAGGTCAGAGCGATCTATTCCTCCGCTTCGGCAAGGTATGTAGAGGAAGAGCACCGCTCCGGAGCAGTAAGCTCTTTCGGATGCTTTTTAAATCCTGCTGCTTCCTTTTGATTTTTATTGGGAGCAGCAGGAATTAAAGGCATCTCACTTCGTTCTCCAGAGCTTACTGTTCCTGTGCTGTAGCTTTTCTGTTATTATTCCTTTGCAGCTGCTCTTTGTATTGTTTTAGCTCCCACACTCCTTTAAACGCACAAAAAAGTTGGACGAGATGCTAGGGTTTATACCCTTATCTCGTCCAACTTTTTTATATTATTTCGTATATCCGATTGCCCTTGATCTTGAAGGGTCAGAGGGCGATTTGATCTTTTATTAGCTTTAATATTTTCTTTTCTAGACGCGATACCTGAACCTGTGAGATTCCTAAGCGGCTTGCTACTTCGGATTGGGTTTTGTCTCTGAAGTATCTCAAGTAGACGATGGTCCGCTCTCGTTCGCTCAGGCCTTCGATTGCCTCTGCTAATGCCATTTTGTCGAACCAATTTTCTTGCGATTCATCTGCTATCTGATCCATTAGTGTAATGGGATCACCATCGTTTTCAAACACTGTCTCATGAATGGAAGTTGGAGGCTTGTTGGCCTCTTGCGCGAAGATGACATCCTCAGGTGTAATTCCTAATCGCTCAGCTACCTCCGAGATCGTTGGTAGACGTCCCATTGTCTTTGATAGCTCATCCTTCATTTTGCGAACCTTGTTAGCCAATTCCTTTAGCGAACGACTAACTTTAATCGTTCCATCATCACGAAGGAAGCGTTGAATTTCGCCGATTATCATCGGTACCGCATACGTAGAGAATTTCACATCATAACTCAAATCGAATTTATCTACTGATTTCAATAGCCCGATACAGCCTATCTGAAACAAATCCTCAGGCTCGTAGCCGCGGTTCATAAAGCGTTGTACAACCGACCATACGAGTCGTATATTGGATTGAACGAGCCGATCTCGTGCACTCATATCGCCTGCTTGCGCTAGTGCAATTAAGCGTTTCACTTCCGCATCGTCCAGATAAGGCTGGGCTGATTGCTTCATATCCACATTCATGAGGTTCAACCCCTATGCCCTAATTATAGAGCGCTTTTTTTGATGCAATGCGCTTCATCATCGTAATTGTTGTCCCACCGCCAAGCGTGCTTGTTACTTCAAACTGATCCATGAAATTTTCCATAATGGTAAAACCCATGCCTGATCTTTCTTCATCTGGTTTCGTCGTAAACAACGGCGTGCGGGCAAGCTCCGTATCCTCGATGCCTGCGCCTTGATCAATAATTTCAATCATAACCTTGCCATTTTCAATAATACCATTCATCACAACTTGCTTACTTGGATCACAGTTATAGCCGTGAATGATGCTGTTCGTTACCGCTTCTGACACAGCTGTCTTAATATCTTCAAGTTCCTCCATTGTCGGATCAAGCGTTGCTACAAAACTGGCGATCACCATTCTCGCGAAGCTTTCGTTGCTAGATTGTGCACTGAAAGTCAGTGAAAATTTATTGTTGACGCTCATGATACCACCTCCAGGCTTGAAAGCGCATGATGCTCATCATCGCAGCTTTCAATAATTTTGAATAAGCCTGAAATCTCGAGTAGACGATTAACTGTTCGATTGGCATGACAGATAATCATCCTGCCCCCTCTAGCTTTCACCTGCTTATAGCGGCCTAGAATTACGCCAATACCAGAGCTGTCCATAAAGACTAGCTGCTGCAAATCCATAACGACATGCTTCACTTGCTCTTTCATCATCGCTTGCTCAATTAAGCTTCGCACCTTATCAGCATTATGATGATCCAGCTCGCCCTTTAGTCTGACGATGATACCATTCTGAAAGTGCTCAATATTCGCCAACATACTCACGTCTCGCTCAGCTCCTCTTTTATTGATTGATGTCAAAGCTGCATAAGTTGATAGAGTATGATTCAACAGCGAAATTGGCTTTTCCTGCCTCATGACAAAACTAGAAGAAAAGCGCTAAAACCTTATTTTTTACGCTAATGGAACAAGCTTTTTGTCGAACGCTTCAAAAGCTTCCACCAGCTGCTTCGTTCAATCGTTGCTGGTGCTAACAGCTCGTACTCCTTCATTAAGGAATCCCCTTGATAAATCATTAGCTTACCGATCGGTTGTCCTTGTACGACTGGCGCTTTTACCGATTCATCCATGTCTAGCTCATAATGAATTTCCTCAGTGTTGCTTCCTCTTTTCACTAGCACACTGAACGGCTGTGGAGCGATAACATCAACCTTGCTCTCCATACCCTTCTCAATTTGCAGCGTACCGATTAGATCGCCCTTTTTAATTAGCGGATAATTCATATACTGTGCGAACGAATAGTCTAGCAGCTGTGTAACCTCGGCATTACGTACCTTTGTCGAAGGTGCACCCATTACAACAGCGATTAGACGCATGCCATCACGTACCGCGGAAGCAGATAAGCAGAACTTCGCTTCGCTAGTATAGCCTGTCTTAATACCATCTGCCCCATCATAGAAGCGTACTAGCTTATTCGTATTCACTAACCAGAACGGCTTCTCAGAATCCTTACGCAAATAATCTTGATACTTACCTGTAAATGAGCGAATTAGCTCATACTTCATTAGCTCACGTGACAATACTGCAATGTCGTAAGCACTTGAGTAATGATTTTCCACAGGCAACCCATTGGAGTTCATAAAGTGCGTGTTTTTCAAACCAAGCTGGGCCGCGCGCTCATTCATCATCGCGACAAACTGATCCTCTGTGCCAGCTAATTTCTCGGCAAGTGCAACTGATGCATCATTGCCAGATGCCATAGCAACCCCTTTAAGCATCTCTTCGACAGTCATCTGCTCGCCAACCTCAAGGAAAATTTGTGAACCGCCCATTGAGGCTGCACGTTCACTGGTCGTTACCATATCGGTCAGCTTCAGCTTGCCTTGATCAATTGCTTCCATCACAAGCAACATCGTCATTACTTTCGTAATCGAAGCTGGTGGCAGTTTTTGATGACTGTTTTTTTCAAAGATAACTGTTCCGCTTTCCGCATCAATGACGACTGCAGAAACAGCATTTTGCGCTAATGCCGGACCAGAATTGCTTGAATTTGCAGCATTAGGGGATTTCGCTTCCTCTGCTGCTATAGTAGGCGCAACAACTACAGAGACTAGCAACATACTGATGATTAACAACGTAACGGTAAACTTCTTCAACTCATGTCCCTCCTAAAAGGCTTTTGTAAATTGATTCTGTTGCGTAATGTCACTTACTTAGTCATTATTGCCGTTAGGAGCCTTTTTTATTCCAGTGTTTGGTACAGTTGTTGATGATTTAAAAACAAAAAAAGAGCAGGGTCAATGTGACCCCACTCCATAAGTAACCATTATGCCATTAATTAAAGCGTTGCACGCCTTCCTTCGTTACAATCGCTTGTAACAGTGGTCTTATCGTCGGCACATCCCCATCAATTTGGTATGCCTGATGAACCATAGCGACAACTTCATGGCCTTCATTTATTTGAGCATTACAATAGAGCGTTGCTAGCACATCATGTGCTGCAACCTGCTGTCCTACTTTTTTCCGTAATACGATTCCAACTGCATGATCAATTGACTCATCCTTGGTCGAACGCCCAGCGCCTAGCTTCATTGCAGCTAAACCTAGCTGCTCAGCGGCGATGCTGCTTACAAAGCCAGCTCGTTCTCCAGAGGTGACCTCATACGTATATGGGGCCTGTGGCAGAAGCTGTGGATCATCAATAACGGTAGCGTCTCCGCCTTGCGCCGCAATAAGCTGCCGAAGCTTGTCCAGCGCTGAACCGTTATGTAACGCCTCTTCAACCAACGCTCTCGCTTCCTGAACATCCTGTGCTTTTTTGCCCAGAACAACAAGCTGTGTCGCGAGTGTTAAACACAGCTCAGTCAAATCCTCGGGTCCATCACCCTTCAATGTTGCGATTACTTCCGCAACCTCTAGCGCATTACCAATCGCAAACCCCAGCGGTTGGTCCATGTCACTAATAATTGCTGCTGTTTCCCTGCCTGTCTCTGTTCCGATTGTCACCATCGCTTGAGCTAGCTTAATGCTATCCTCAAGACTTTTCATAAACGCACCATTTCCTGTCTTTACATCAAGTACGATCGCATCTGCACCTGCTGCAATTTTCTTACTCATTATTGAGCTTGAAATGAGAGGAATCGATTCCACGGTCGCTGTTACATCACGTAAAGCGTACATTTTTTTGTCCGCAGGAGCTAAATCCCCGCTTTGACCAATTAGGGAGACACCAATTGAATTCACTTGCTCGACAAATTGCTTCTGAGTTAGCTCAGTATGAAATCCTGTGATTGATTCAAGCTTATCAATTGTTCCTCCAGTATGCCCTAGTCCACGTCCAGACATTTTGGCAACTGGCACTCCAACTGCTGCAACAATTGGAGCAATAATAAGACTTGTTTTATCACCGACACCACCGGTCGAATGCTTGTCCACTTTCACACCTTGGATCGCAGACAAATCAACCTGATCACCTGACTTAGCCATTGCTAAAGTTAAAGCAGCAACTTCCTTATTTGTCATACCATTAAAATAAACTGCCATCGTCCATGCTGACATTTGGTAGTCAGGTATTTCACCCTTGCAATATCGTTCAATCCACTCTTGAATTTCTTGAGCGGAATGTTCTTTCCCATCGCGTTTCTGTTGAATGAAATCTACGGCTCTCATCGTTTCCTCCAGTATGTGCTATGCGTAATTAGGTGAACGTTATAGCGCGCATTCGTACAACGACAGCTTTACCTTCAAGTACTGTGCCCTAAGCACGTATTCATCCAATAATTGACTTAATGCAATGACGTCCTTATGCAGCAGACTACCTCGTTGTGCCGCTGTAACTTCCATCTGTTTGCGCAACATTTCAATCTTCTTGTCCAATTGACTGTCCATTTCCTTTCGCAACCATCCTCACCTAAAACATTTCAAGATACTTGCATGATACCTTAACATATCTTCTCCATATGTTCATGTAAGCATCATTTTTGTGCAAGCACACTAGATCAAGGACATTATACGCTAATGTGAGCGACGAAGGTTGTCAGAAAAGGGCAGCCCAATTGTGAACAATCTGTGACAAAAGCATTAAATTTTGACGATTAATGACGTCACAAGCTCTAAAAACTCCGATTTTACCCGATCTGTCGTTTCCATTACTTCCTCATGCGACAAAGGCTGGTCCAAAATACCTGCGGCCATATTACTAATACAAGAGATACCTACTACCTCAATACCGCTATGTCGGGCTGCAATTACTTCAGCTACTGTCGACATACCAACCGCATCCGCACCTAAAATTCGTAGCATACGAATTTCTGCTGGTGTCTCATAGGATGGTCCAAGCAGACCTGCATATACACCCTCAACAAGCCCAATGCCTTTCTCCTCTGCGACGGATTTGGCAATTCCCCTTAGACGCTTGCTGTACGCCTCAGACATATCAGGGAAGCGCACGCCAAGCTCGTTATCGTTAACTCCGATTAATGGATTTTTACCTGTCAAGTTAATATGATCGGCAATGAGCATTAGATTGCCGGCTGCGAACTGTTCATTAATACCACCGGCTGCATTCGTAACAACTAGCGCCTTAACACCAAGAGCTTTCATGACGCGCACAGGGAATGCCGTAGTTTCAGGCCCATACCCTTCGTACATATGAAAACGACCACGCATTAATACGACATGACGTCCTGACAATGTACCGATCATTAGCTCACCAGCATGACCTTCAACAGTCGACACTGGGAAATGAGGAATTTGCTCATAAGGGATAACAACCGCATTTTCAATATGATCCCCTAGCACGCCTAAGCCAGAACCGAGAATTAAGCCGATCTCTGGTTTTACATTTAGTTTCTGCTCAATATATTGTGCTGCTTCTTTAATTTGTTGACTAGCGGATATCGTACTCATCTTATAATCTCCTCCAACTTTTCATGAAATATCTTTGTTACTTTAATAGCTCTAAAAAGCTTGTACCCGTTGGTGGCGCTGCAATATTGAAGTTAGCTGCAATTGTAGCACCTAAATCAGCAAACGTCTCTCTTGTATCAAGATGACCCGGATGCTTGAAGGCTGGACTATAAAGCAGTATCGGCACATACTCACGTGTATGATCTGTACCACGATGCGTAGGATCATTGCCATGATCCGCTGTAATGACGAGCAGATCATCCTCTCCAATACATTCAAGCAGCTCGGGAATTGCCGCGTCAAATTGCTCAAGCGCCTTGCCATAGCCTTGTGGATCGCGACGATGACCATATAAGGAATCGAAATCCACCAAATTCGTAAATAGCAGTCCGTTGAATTCACCTTTCAGCAGATCAATGCTTTTCTGAATACCGTCTGCATTGCTTTTCGTTGGATTAGATGCAGTAATACCCTCACCATCAAAAATATCGGAAATTTTCCCTACGGAAATGACATCAAACCCGCCATCCTTGAGCGAATTTAGCACAGTCGGCTGCGGAGGTTTAACTGCATAATCATGACGATTCGGCGTACGTGTAAAGCTGCCAGGTTGTCCGATATACGGTCTTGCAATGACACGTCCTACAGAAAACCGCTCCTCCATCGTAAGCTCGCGAGCGATTTTACAGCCTTCGTACAGTTCTTCTAGTGGAATAATCTCTTCATGTGCAGCAATTTGCAGTACGCTATCCGCACTTGTATAGACAATCCATGCACCCGTCTCCATCTGCTGCTGTCCAAGCTCATCCAAAATAGCTGTGCCGCTAGCAGCCTTGTTTCCGATCACCTTGCGTCCAGTACGCTGCTCAAACATCCCAATCAGCTCATCGGGAAAGCCCTGCTCAAACGTCTGAAACGGCTTCTCAATCTTTAATCCCATTAGCTCCCAATGACCCGTCATCGTATCCTTACCTACGGACACCTCTGCCATTTTCCCATAATATCCGGTTGCCGCTGCGCTCTCGTCAGGCTGCCAATTATGAATTGGCGCAATACGATCAAGACCTAGCTGACGTAAATGGGGAAGCTGCATATTATATTCGCGAGCAATATGTCCTAATGTATGACTGCCCACATCTCCGAACTGGGCTGCATCTGGCAATTCGCCAATACCAACACTATCCATTACTATAACTGCGATTCGTTTAAATTTCATAGCTGCCTCCTTATGTTGATGTTGCTGTATGCTCTTATTGGTGCGTGTTCAAAAAGTCAGGTTTTCAGAACCGAGAACAACCTCTATTGGTATTCTCTCCATTAAGCGCGAGGATGCGCACTACGATAGACTTCCTTCACGCCATTTTTCGGAAATTCCGTATATTTCATTGTACTTAATATATCGACATGACCAAGTAACTCCTGTACAACATGCACATCTGCACCATTCTGCAATAAATGAACAGCGACGGAATGACGCAACGTTTGCGGCGTTAGTTCCTCTTCGATGCCGGCTTCCTTTCCGTACTTTTTCAGCAGCTTCCAGAAGCCTTGTCTCGTCATTCTACTTCCCAAATGGTTAAGAAATAGCACCTCAGGAGTCGTGCGCTCCGTCACAAGCTGCTCTCTGCCCCCTGCCAAATATTGCTCTACTGCCTGCTTCGCATAGCTGCCAAAGGGCACGACCCGTTCTTTGCCGCTTGGACTAATACATTGTAGAAAGCCTAACGATAAATGCACCTGATCTATATTCAAAGCGACAAGCTCAGACACGCGGATACCTGTAGCGTATAGCAGCTCCAGCATCGCTCGATCGCGCAGCCCACTTGCTTTATTGAGATCAGGAGCATTAAGCAGTGCCGTTGTCGTTTCCTGAGTAATAATATTGGGTGATTGTTTATTAGGCTTGGGGGATTCCAAGTAAATGGTAGGATCATACACGATATGATCATTGATCATTAAATAATGAAATAAAGCTCTCAAGGATACGATATGGCGTGCAATCGTAGACGGCTTCATCTGGGCTTCCTTCAATACATTCATATATTTCATTAGATGATGCTTATGTACGCCGCTCCACTTACTTACTTCCTGCTCCTGCAAATATTGCAAAAACTTTACCAAATCTCTTTCATAGGACTGATAGGAATTATGGGAAAGCTTCCGTTCATGCTTTAAGTAGTTTAGATACTGATTAAACTGCTCAATCATCCTATCACTCCCTTCTTAATTTATTCTCCGTATCGAAAAAACCATATTAAACGATCTGGAATACTATACTGCTCCAGCGAATCATAGGTTTGAAACACCTTGACCGCATCTCCACTCGGCATATCATAGGGTGAGCCAAAGCTAAATAAGCTATTCAGCCATTGATACGCAGCAATAACGACAATAAGTATTAGTACAAATAGAATAAAGAACATAAAGCGCCCCATCATTTCCTTCATCATTAGATGACCTCCTCCAGCATTGCACCTATTCTCTAGAAAATATGTATGTGCAATGCAAATTATGTTGGTTGTCCAATGATTGATGGCAGCTAATCTAAAGTAGATGATACTAGAAAAAAGGCCTGCACTTCCTTCATTCGGAAAGCAGGTCCCATATTAATTTTCGTCATTTTTGTTACGACAGCTTAAACATATGCCGTGAAAATCAAGTCGATGATCCACTGTTTCGAACCCTAGTTGTTCACGTAGCCGTTCTTCAAGCGGCAGCAACCAGTCTTCCTTGATTTCGCTAACGACGCCGCATTGCACGCATATTAAATGATGATGGTGGTGATTGTTGCTATCCCCGCGTAAATCATATCTAGCAACTCCGTCGCCGAAGTTGAGCTTTTCAACGACATGTAAGTCCGTTAACAATTCCAATGTCCGATATACTGTAGCCAGTCCGATCTCAGGAGCTATTTCCTTCACCATTAGGAAGACATCCTCAGCACTTAGATGATCTTCTTCATTTTCAAGCAAGATGCGTACAGTCGCCTCACGCTGCGGAGTTAACTTGTAGCCCTGAGCTTGAAGCTGCTGTTTAATTTTATCAATTTGGGCTTCCATTAATATCCTCCTGCCTACATCTCCTACTAAAATATGTTTTCATTATATTAGCTATATTAGGCAGAAGTCAAACGTTATCCTGCAACTTGCTCAGATTACATTCCGCTACCGATATACCACTTTACTAGCTGTGGGGACACATACACTTCAACGAGTGCAGCGACTGCTAGAAGCAGAAGCATCGTCATCGCAACGCTTGAAAAGCTAATCACTTGCTCAGTCATCGGTCCGCCTTGCTTACGAATTCGCTGATTGAATAAAAAGCTGGCAAACGATATCGCTGCACTGCTCATTACGATAAGAGCAGGGATTGCAATCATATTTTGTGGAGCAATGCTTAGCAGGCTTAGCCACGCGCCCTTGCTGCCTATAGCTTGTACCAGCATATAAATCGAGCTGCCGATTAAAAAGCCCTTAATAAAATTGAGAATAACGATAAACGGCACGCCAATCATCGAAATTCCTAGCAATGCTAGCACGAGCGACCATTTCACATGCTTGAAAAATGTATCCCAGAACAGCATGGACTGATCTAGATCAGGCGACTGATTTAGCCACGCTACGTAATGAAGGATTCCTTGATTTAGCTGCTCCTGCTGCGCCGCTGGCAAGGCCTGCAAAAATATGCTGCCGCATATTGCCCCAGCAAGCATCACAATCGCCAAGTAAATCCACTTTGTCCAATGGCTCTGCATAGCTCTCACTCCCTCTACTCTAGCTTCTTCTTATTCCTATGCTAGATTGATATAGCTTATGACTGCCTGGACGTAGTACCCGCGCGAATGTTTTGAGCTACTGAAGCTTACCAGTGGCAAGCAGAAGCTTCCATGCGTACACTGCTAGCAGCGTCTTCGCATCACTAATATCACCTGAAGCGATAAAGGCATCTGCTTCTTCGACCGTAATAAGCTTGACGATAACTTCCTCATCCTCGTCTAAGTTTTGCTGACCAACCGTTACTTTATCTGTGAAATAAACATAAAGCAGCTCGTCCGCAAAGCCTGGTGATGTATAAAACTTCTGCAGCAATTGCAAATCCTCTGCAATATAGCCCGTTTCTTCCTGTAGCTCTCTTGCCGCTGCAACCTGCGGTTCCTCGTTCGGATCAAGCTTACCCGCTGGAATTTCAATCTGTGTTTTTCCTAGCGGCTTACGATATTGTTCAACAACGATTAGCTTGCCTTCATGCAACGCCACGACAGCGGCCGCACCTGGATGGCGAATAATTTCGCGAGTTGCTGTTCTACCATCTGGTAGCTCAATTGTATCCACCTGTAAATCAATAACCTTCCCTTTGAAAATTTGCTCTGTAGAAATCGTAGGCTCATGCCAAATTTGCTCTTTATTTTTATCCATTGTAACTCTCTCCTCCACCTTTATGTTATCTCTTGTCTTCGGACAAGCTGTCATATTGCCCCTTACTCCCTCATAAGCTGTTATGGAATACCGCTCTTTCTGCATAAACAAAAACGATAAGAGGTGAAGCCACTATGGTTAAGCAATGTATGTCTCACAACAGCATCGTTCTAAAGGGTAAAGCGACAGAAATAAAAAAATCACTTCATGCCCTCCTACTGCGCAATAGCGAACAGGCTACCCTCGCTCAGGTTGTTGCGAGCTGTGCGAAGCCTGACCAGCGCTAAGCCTTTAGAGCTGCATGAAGTGTTAATTTGTACAAAAATTATTTTGATTAATCGTTAATACAGCTACCTCGCCGCTAATTGGAGCCTATTAAGCCTTAAATTGCGCGCTTTGCTTAATTAATTCCACCACAAGCTGAGCTGTTTTTACGAGATTTTCAACTTTAATTTGCTCCTGAGTCGTATGGATATGCTCATAGCCAACAGCAAGGTTTACAGTTGGCACACCTAGACCGTTAAATACATTGGCATCACTGCCACCGCCTGAGTGGAATGTACGAGGTGTCGCACCGATTGCTGTAATTGCTCGACTTGCCAGCTTAACAACATCGCTATCCTCTGTATGCTCATATGCTGGATAAACAATTTTGCTGCGGAATTTACTAGTAGCGCCAAACTTAGCAACCGTCTCATCCACCGCCAGCTTCATATGTGCTACTTGAGCATCTAGCTTTTCTTGCTTAATGCTGCGTGCCTCAGCGGTTAGCTTGACATAATCGCACACAATATTGGTTGGGCCACCGCCTTCAAATTTGCCAATATTCGCAGTTGTTTCTTCGTCAATACGACCAAGCTTCATCGCGCTAATGCTTTTTGCCGCCACTTGAATGGCACTAATGCCTTTCTCAGGGCTGACGCCAGCATGTGCAGACTTACCGAAGATTTCAATGACAACATGAGCTTGAGTCGGAGCCGCTACGGCAATATCACCGATATCTCCGTTAGAATCAAGCGCATATCCATATGTAGCCTCTAGCATAGCAGGATCAATTGCACGCGCGCCTAGCAGACCGGATTCTTCACCAACGGTAATAACGACCTGTACACGAGCGTGAGATGCATTGCTTTCTTTAATGATTTGAATAGCTTCCAACAGTGCAGCAATTCCCGCTTTATCGTCACTGCCGAGAATGGTTGTACCGTCAGAACGAATATAACCATCCTCACCAATTTGCGGCTTAATCCCATTACCAGGTGTCACCGTGTCCATATGGCAAGTAAACAGTATCGTCGGCTGATCCTTTGCATCATCAGTTGCTTCAAGAATCGCAAACAAGTTGTTAGCACCGTGCCCCGTAATTTGCTTCGCATTATCCTCAGTAACGGTTAAACCTAACTCTTGCAGTCGATTTTTCAGTACTACACTAATTTCTCCCTCATTGCCTGATTCGCTGTCTACTTGAACAAGTTCGAAAAATTGTTGAACTAATCGTTTTTCTTGTACCATTTACTTTCCTCCATCCTACTATTTCGTATACAATAGAGCTATAACTATCACTTAAAACATATGAAGGAGATTAATAAACTTATGCGTCAACAAAAAGTTATTAAAATCGTTGCTATTATTGTCGCAGCTGCATTGCTGTTTACTACTTTATTCGCAGGAATTGGCTCCTTCTTCCTATAAGATGGAGCCAATTTTCTTTAGCTTCTTTTACTAAAAAGCAAGCTTTAAATAAAGCTAAAGTGTTGTTTAAAAATTGGCGCAATTTGCGATGCTGCCTCTTCAACAGTCATATTGGCGCCAGTAAGATCATTAAATGAAGTAACGCCATATTGCTGAATGCCACATGGCACAATTCCACTAAAGCCTTCCTCTGCTATACCCGACTTAATATTTAGAGCAAAGCCGTGACTTGTAATAAAGCCTCGACGTTGCTTCGATCGGTTGAACTTTACACCGATCGCCGCTATTTTCTCATCGCCAACCCAAACGCCAGTATACTCCTGCTTACGATCACCATGTATGCCGTATTGCGCAAGCCAGTCAATAATCACTTGCTCTAAGCTGCGTAAATAACCGTGCAAGTTTAGACCAGCCGCATCAAGATATACAAGTGGATAACCGACTAGCTGACCAGGGCCATGATATGTAATATCTCCACCACGGTCAATATTATATACAGAGATGCCGCGTTTCTTTAACGTTTCATCATCCAGTAATAGATGTTCAGGATGACGATCCGAGCCAATCGTGTAGGTCGGCGGATGCTGAAGAAGGAGCAGCGATTCTGCTCGCTCCCCCTTATCAATTTGCCCTACATATGCTTTTTGTAAATCCCATGCCTCTTGGTAGTCGAGTATACCGATATATGTAGTGTCTAGTTGTCTACTAGTATTGTTTATGCCTGCTAATGTCATCTATAGCCTACCCCTTTGCTATACAATACATTTATTATATCAGTATATTGTGCTTTCGAGATTAAAACCTTCAAGATTTTCCTTAACGCGCTGTAAGAAGCGTCCGCAAATCACGCCATCCAATATCCGATGATCCAACGATAAACAAATATTCGCCATTGAACGAACAGCAATCATGTCATTAATAACCACTGGCTTTTTCACAATCGATTCGAATGTCAAAATCGCCGCTTGTGGATAATTAATGATAGGATAAGAAAGGATAGAACCAAATGAACCTGTATTATTTACTGTAAATGTACCGCCTTGCATATCTGAAAGCGTCAGCTTACCTTCACGTGTTTTACGAGCAAGCTCCTCGATTTCCTTAGCGATGCCGGCAACATTTTTATGATCTGCATTTTTAATGACCGGTGTCATAACAGAATCCTCTGTTCCTACAGCAAGCGAAATATTAATGTCGCGCTTTACAATGATTTTATCTACTGCCCAAACTGAGTTCATGATCGGGAAATCACGAATCGCATTGACGACGGATTTAATTAGAAATGCGAGATAGGTCAAATTCACACCTTCGCGATTTTTAAACTCATTCTTATATTTGTTGCGAAGCAATACCAGATTCGTAACGTCCACTTCGATCATCGTCCAAGCATGTGGAATTTCACTTACGCTTTGACGCATATTACGTGCAATCGTATTGCGAATCGGCGTCACATCAATATACGTCTCGCCGCGACCTTGCAAGTACGAGGGATCGTCTATTTCAATTTTAGGAATACGCGGACCTTCTGACAGATGAATCCCACTAGTACGAACCTGTGACTTGCTGATCTCGCCAGCATCAACAGGCTGAACGACCTGCTGCGCACCACTTGCTACGTAATTCAACACATCTTTACGTGTAATTCGCCCGCCTAAGCCTGTTCCTTGAACTTGATCAAGTGCAATACCATGCTGAGCTGCCAATGTTTGAACGGCAGGCGAATAGCGATTACGCATACTGCCATCCCCATTACTTGCAGCAATGTTTGATGGTGCAACTCTCTGTTGAGCAGTAGATGTCGTAGCTTGAACAGCTGCTACAGGCTTGTTGATTTCATTTATTGTATCAACACCGCTAACTAGGGAAGCCGTCTCTGCACCATTGCCTTCAGCCTCTGTTTCAATAATACAGATTGCTGTGCCAACTGGAACATCTTCGCCAGCTCCGATTAATATTTTCGTAAGCTTACCTGCCACGGTAGATGGGATTTCCGCATTAACCTTGTCTGTATTCACTTCACAGATCGGCTCATACACATCAACCCAATCCCCTGGCTGCTTGAGCCAACGGTCGATCGTTGCAGAAACTTGAGATTCAGCGAGCTGTGGTAACTTAATTTCAGTAATAACACTCATATTCTTTCACTCCTAACAAGTTGGCTACATTAAAATTCTGCTAGCTGCTTCATAGCTGCTTTTACCTTCTCAGTATTAAGCAAGAAGAATTTTTCGCCTGGAGGATTGATTGGCATAGCTGGTGTATCTGGTCCGCATACACGCATTATTGGAGCATCAAGCTCAAACAGCAGCTCCTCAGCAATAATCGCTGCAACCTCTGCCCCAACACCGCCAGTTTTATTGTCCTCGTGTACAATTAACACTTTACCTGTTTTTCTTACAGCTTCCAGAATTGCTGGCTTATCTAACGGCTGAATAGTACGAAGATCAAGGATATGCGTACTAATCCCTTCATCCGCTAGCTCCTGAGCAGCCTGTTCGACAAAACGAAGCGGCAGGCTATAGCCGATTACTGTAATATCGTCACCTTCGCGCAATACATTTGCTTTTCCAATTTCAACAATGTAATCATCATCAGGTACTTCGCCGCTTACAAGTCGATAGCTCTTTTTGTTTTCGAAATAAATGACTGGATCCTCGTCACGAATTGCAGCCTTGAGTAGACCTTTTGCGTCATACGGTGTATACGGCGCAACAATTTTCAGACCAGGTGTACCGAAAAATACGGATTCTGGACATTGGGAATGGTATAACCCGCCAAATACACCGCCACCGATTGGTGCACGGATAACGACTGGGCAATTCCAATCATTGTTGGAGCGATAACGGATTTTAGCCGCTTCGCTAATAATTTGGTTTGTCGCTGGAAACATAAAATCTGAGTATTGCATCTCAGCAATCGGACGCATCCCATACATCGCTGCTCCAATCGCTACACCAGCAATCGCTGATTCAGCTAGCGGCGTGTCCAGCGCTCGCATTTCGCCAAATTGATCGTAAAGGCCCTTCGTCGTTGTAAAAACGCCACCCTTTACCCCAACGTCTTCGCCTAGCACAAACACATTATCATCACGTTCCATTTCTTCCTTCATCGCAGAAGTAATGGCTTCTATATAAGAAATTGTTGGCATTATCGTGTCTCCTCCTTGCGTACATCAGCGTAAACATGATCAAGCACCGATTCAGGAGTTGGGAATGGTGCTTTTTCTGCATAAGCACTACCCTCGTCAAGCTGCTTCTTAATTTCATTCCGCAGCTGCTGCTCCATCTCCTCGCTCCAAATGCCTAGCTCAAGCAAGTAGGATCTGAATCTCGGCAAACCATCCATCGCACGATGATGATCAACCTCTTCCTTCGTACGATATGCTAGATCATTGTCTGAAGTAGAGTGTGGAGATATACGGTACATCATCGCCTCAATTAACGTTGCACCTTCACCCTTAATTGCACGCTCACGCGCTTCCTTCACAACACGATAAACTTCAAGTGCATCGTTACCGTCAACACGCTCGCCATGAATGCCGTAGCCAAGCGCACGATCGACGATTCTACCAGCAACCTGCTTATGTACAGGCACAGAGATCGCATACTGATTATTTTCACACATTAATATGACAGGTAGCTTATGCACACCAGCAAAGTTACAGCCCTCATGGAAATCTCCCTGATTGCTTGAGCCTTCTCCGAAGGTAGCAAAGCTAACAAAATCTTGTTTTTTCATTTTAGCTGCGAGTGCAAAGCCTACAGCATGAGGAACCTGCGTCGTTACAGGACTTGAACCTGTCACAATACGTAATCGCTTGCTGCCAAAGTGCCCCGGCATTTGCCGACCACCGCTATTAGGATCTTCCGCTTTCGCGAATGCAGATAGAAACAGCTCACGCAACGTCATGCCAACAGAAAGCACGAAGCCATAATCACGATAATAAGGAAGAAAATAATCTTTGTTTCGATCCAGCGCAAAAGCAGCAGCTACCTGTGCGACCTCTTGGCCAATTCCAGATACGTGAAAATTAACTTTTCCTGCACGCTGCATTAACATCATTCGCTCATCAAACATTCTAGCTGTGAGCATTTGTGTGTACATCGCAATTAAGGTTTCATTATCCAATCCCAACTGCAGATGCCTTTCTTGCTGACTTGTCGAAGACAATAGTGACATATTATCTTCCTCCTCTTCTAACAAATTAAAACCTGGTACTAATACCACGTCGTAGTATCATTATACTCCTAACTTTGGCAAATTAACATGTGACATTTATAATGAAATTGTGCGTCCGTCTACACCAAGCATCGCTTCGGCAATCGCTTCGGAGAGAGATGGATGCGGATGAACCATGGCGCCAACCTCCCACGGAGCTGCATTAAGCCAGCCTGAAAGTGCTGCTTCAGAGATGAGCTCTGTCGCATGCTCACCGATGATGTGCACCCCTAAAATATCATCTGTCGCTTTATCTGCAATCACTTTAACGAAGCCTTCAGGATGTCCAGACACAATCGCCTTACCGATTGCAGCAAATGGCACCTTCGCTTTTTTAATTTCGTAGCCTGCGGCAACTGCAGCAGCTTCTGTATAGCCATAGGATGCGATTTCAGGGAATGCATAGATACAGCGCGGGATCTGGTGATTTCCTACTGGAGTAATGTCCTTACCGCAAATATGATCCGCTGCAACAATTCCTTCGTGTGCTGCCGCATGGGCAAGCTGAACCCCGCCGATGACATCGCCAATCGCATAAATATGCGGCTCCGTGCTTTGACCGAATTCATTGACCGCGATGACTCCATTTTTAATGCGAACATCAGTATTTTCCAAGCCGATATTATCGCAATTGGCTATGCGACCAACGGAAACAAGCATTTGATTGCCTTCAAGCAATACATTCCCCTCTGCTGTTTCTGCATTGATGCTAAAGCCGCCATCCTGCTGCTTATAGCTAGCAACATCAAGCTGTACACTTGTTAATATACGAATGCCCCGCTTCGAAAGCTGGCGTGTCATCTCTAGGGAGATTTCTGCATCCTCTCCTGGGATCAATCTCGCCCCAAGCTCGACAATTGTTACGTTCACACCAAAATCATGCAGCAGTGATGCCCATTCCACGCCGATCACTCCACCGCCAACAATTAATATGCTTTCTGGCAGCTTGTCCAATTCAAGAGCATGATCACTACTTAATATATGTATCCCATCCGGTTCTAAGCCCTCAATATGTCTTGGTCTAGAGCCTGTCGCAATAATTAGCTGCTGTCCAACAACGGATTCCATCTCACCATTGTCTAGCTCAACGGCTAACGCCCCGCTACGAGGTGAGAAAATCGAAGGGCCAATGACTCGTCCCTTACCATGAATGACCTGGATGCCATTACGCTTCATTAAGCCTTGCAGCCCTTTATATAGCTGCTCTACCTTATCAGCTTTCACTCGTTGTACAGAGCTAAACTGAAAGCCGCTCGTATCGGTTGTCAACTCTACTCCGTATCGTGCAGCCGTTAATATCGTACGATAAACCTCTGCGCTTCTAAGCAACGCCTTACTAGGTATACATCCGCGGTGCAGACACGTTCCCCCAACCTTGTCCATTTCAACTATAGCAACAGACTTCCCTTGCTGTGCAGCACGTATTGCCGCTGTATAACCGCCTGGGCCGCCCCCTAAAATCGCCACATCAACCTGAATCGCCATCCTAACCCCTCCTGAAAACTTTTGTAACTTCAAGCGTTACTTCCCTGCAACAAAAGTTACCTCGGAAGCATAAGCTTTTTCATGTTACCTCGTAGAAGTGCTTCCTGTACATGAAAAGTACTACGGAAGAATCTACTTAACTTTTGTAACTTCAAGCGTTACTTCCCTGCAACAAAAGTTACCTCGGAAGCATAAGCTTTTTCATGTTACCTCGTAGTAGTGCTTCCTGTACATGAAAAGTACTTCGGAAGCATCTACTTAACTTTTGTCGCTATATAATAAGTAGCTTGCTGAATGTCTAGTTTACTATCGATTCTAGCTTGTCATTTCCTTATTGTACCTCTTTTTCAACGTTCACGCACTGTTTTGTACGGGGACTACATTTGTCCAATTATTTATGTTAACATAAGAGCAACAAATGCGATCGTTTAAAGATTATCATGAAATAAGGAGATACCTATGAAACTAACGATTCAACGATTAATTGCGGTTATTTTACTCGTTGTACCCGGAATTATAGCGTGCTTTGGCTTTCTTAAAATGAAGGATTCCTTGTTCCTATACTGGACTTCATTTGCAGATGAGGCCGTACATACTGGCTTTCAGTGGGGCAAATTTATACTTGGATTCATTATGTTTGCTGCTGGTGCTGGCTTTATTGGCGGCTGGACCTTTTTCCGTGACCGCAAACGCAACTATGTTGCACCTCGCTTTAAAGAAAAGCGTAATAAACCACCAAAACCAACAAAAGCAAAGCAACAATAATTTACACAGCTTTGACATTCCATTAATGTTCATTTAATACTCCTCCGTTACAATGAATGTAACGCTGAATCGAGGAGGGATAAGATGATCGTTTATGATGTTATTGTCAATGGACAGAAAATTGAAACTCTGCGCCCGATGACCTCTCGCTTAAAAGAGCTGCTTCACTATATTGAAGGGCAAATTTCGATGCTTGAGGAAAAATACGGCTCTGAGGTACGTCTGACGAGACGCTTCGAATATTAATATCGAGGCGTCTTTTATTATGTATAGACAAAAAATGTACAAGTTATGAGTAGTTAAAAGTAAAAAAGCCACTGCCAAGTGACAGTGACTTTCATTCCATTAAATTTCTTGATTAACCCTTCCGTTGCAGCGGAAATTTAGCTTGAAACCACGCTTCCCACTTCGCCACATCGCCTGATAGCATCGTGATCGGCAAACCTGTTTCTGGCAGCCCAGTAAATCCAGCGCCGCCCACAATAAACTTACTTTCTGGCTTCGCTTCGTATACTTGCTTCATATATTCTAGATGCTGATTCATTTTAGAATGATCCGTTGCAGACAACAGCACATATTCGATGTTGAGGCGTGCCTGCATTTCGACAAGCCCTTCGAGAGGAACATCCGTCCCTAAGTAAACGATGTCTACTCCTTTACGCCGCAAAAACAGTGTAAAAATAATTAATCCGACTTCGTGACGTTCTTCTGCCGGACAAGCAGCAAGCATCGTTGGATATAGCCTATTGTGGTCAAACAACCGCATAAACTGAAACAGCCGATGCTTAATTAGCTCAGTAGCAAAATGCTCCTGTGCAACAGAGATCAATCCGCTCTCCCATTCGTCCCCGATTCTCACTAGTGTAGGCACTAAGATTTCATGGAGCATCACATCAAATTCAACCATCGAAAATCCTAAATCGATATAGCGATTCGCCTCTGTTGAATTCACGCTTAGCAGCGCAGCATATAATCTTTCCTTAAGCTGAGAATGAGATTGCTGATCAGTTGCTGTAATAGGCAGCTCATCCTGTTTCTGTTCGCCAGCACTTCGTTGCTCCTCTAGCAGCTTCGCTGCGTGCTTGATCGATAACCCATTATGCTTCGTCTGCTCTAACAGCCATCGTAAATCCTTCACATCTTGATCAGAATAGATGCGATGACCGTTCTCGTCACGAACGGGCTCAATCACCCCGTAGCGATTTTCCCACTGTCGAATCGTTACGGCTGGTAAATCTAACAGCTTGGAAACCATTTTAATATTATACAATCTTCTCACCCCCGCCTGCGAACGTTGCTAGGCAGTAGTATAGCAAATTCACGTCACTTATACAAAACCTATACATAGATTTATACACTACGTTTAGGCAACCAAGGTATAAATCTGTTCGTTACTCTCTTATATTGCTGATATTGCATATTGTTCGCATAGCGACGATCAAGGAATGGAACTCCTGAAATCTTCACCAGTAAGAAGTTCATCGCTAATGCTGAAAGGATGCCCCAATAGCCATTCGGTACTGTTAATGCAATGATTGCTAACCCCCACCACATGCTGGCTTCACCAAAATAATTGGGATGACGCGTATATTTCCATAATCCCGTCGTCAATACCTCCTCCTTGGAACGACGACGCTTGCGAAATGCAGCAAGCTGTGCATCACCAACGACTTGAAAGAAGTAACCTATTGCCCAAATTGCTGCTCCAATGACTGCTAACCCACTAATACTCCCTGAAGAATCACTATAAATTGTTCGGATGATCGGATATGAAATAACTAGCATAATTGCTCCTTGCAGCATAAACACTCGGAAGAAGGCAATCACTTTCACTCGTTTACCCCACTGCTTGCGAAAATTCGCATAGCGAAAATCTTCGGGCTTCCCCCACGCTCGAATCAATAAATAAATGCCTAATCTTGCCCCCCACAGCGTCACTAGAATGGCAATTAAAATAGCATGAGCATTGTAGTTTTGTGTTAATAAAAGTGAGGTCACTGCGATGATCACAAACCCAATCCCCCAGCCAATATCAACAATTGCATTGTTTTTCAAAAACTGAGCGACCACAAACAGGAGCGTCATATAAATAAAAATGACTGCAATATTCGTTACATATAGTTCCATCATGAGATATAGCTCCTTTCATTCTCTTCCCTTAATATCATAGCGATACTATAGGCACCAGAGCCTGCATGAATGCCGATTACAGTAGATACTGTCGTGATATAGCTTGGCTTAATACCGGTGATTTGTACCATTTGCTTCTCCAAATAAGCTAGCTCACTCTGATCATCAGTGTACAATAATACGTACTCTTCGATCGGATTTCTTAGATGTATAGCTTTAATCTGCTTAAGCAGCTTAGGAATATTGCTGTTACTTAAAAAGGATGGCTTAAGCAGCTTAGATGAACCATGTTCATCTACGGAGACTAGCGGTTTAATTTTCAGCAAGGAAGCAATTAACCCCTTGGTCTCACTAACCCGCCCGCTTCGTACCATGCTCTTAAGACTAGGTACTGCGACTAAAATTTCTCCTCTGCTAATTAGCTGATCTAGCTTCTCTTTAATTAGCTGCAGCCGATCTCCTTTTAAAGTAGGCAGCTCATTTGTAATAAAGCTAGCGAGGTTATAGACTAGCAGACCGTACGCGCCAGATAATGTTTTACTGTCAAAGACATGAATTCGTTCAGGATCAATCCTTTTAGCAATCTGCATGCTAGCATTGTACGTACCGCTCAATTGTGCAGAGACATGCAGTACAACAACTTCCTCATAATGCTCTAGCAGTCGTCGATACATGTTTTCGATTAGTGCAATATTCGGCATTGAGGTGCTTAACGCAAACTCGCCATCCTGAACGTACGAATACAGAGATTGCGGCGACAATGTAAGTTTGTCTAAATAGCTGGATTGATTAACCATCACCGTTAATGGCAAGCTATGAATCTGAAATTGATCCATCAGCTCCTGTGGCAAGTCACAAGCGGAATCAACGACTAATGCGATCGGTGATTTCGTTGGGCTTTGCATTTCCTGCTGCCGCTTCATATCATCGACCTTATGATAAGTAATGTTACCAATTACGTTGAGCAGCTCCGCAACCTGATCTGGCTCGTTCGTATGAATATGAAGCTTACTAATCCGTTCATTGCCTACTAATACAACAGAATCACCAAAGGAATCTAACCTCTCTCTCAGTTCTGAAGGCACGCCATCATGTTCAACGAGAAATTCGGTACAGTAGCGGTAATTAAGCTCTGTGTCATGATCATGCTCTTTTAGCTCATCACTATAGAGATTCTGAGATTGCTCTAGCGTTGCAGCGCTCATGCGTTCAGCATGTAATATCGAATCTGCTACACTGCTATTCGACTTATTCAAGCCTTCAACAAACCCTTGAAGTAAGTAATAAAATCCTCTTGCTCCCGCATCAACGACATTATGCTTTTGTAGAAGTGGCATTTGCTGCTTTGTTTTCTCCAATGAATGTCGAGCTGCAGCAATCGATGCTTCGAGCAGCGACACTATATTGTACGATTGAAGCTGCTTGCTAACCATCTCCTTAATACCGTGCTGCCAATCCTTCATCACCGACAGGATTGTGCCTTCAATTGGCTTACGTACAACGCGATACGCTTGATTAACGGATTGCTCACACATTTCAACAAACTGCTGAAGACTTACCTTTTCTGTTTTCAAAAAATAATCGCACATTGACATTATAAATTGGGACAGGATCATCCCAGAATTACCTCTTGAGCCAATTAAACAGGCTTGCTTTATTTGCTCCAATACACGCTGTTCCTGTGCAGAATTTATTGCACCAACAATGGTTCGCATTAGATGCGCCATATTGGAGCCTGTATCTCCATCAGCAACCGGAAATACATTTATACGATTAAGCTCCTGCTCATTAATAATTAAAGCATTGGCACCATATCTCATCATCTGACGAAATGATTGAGAAGTTAAGCTTTCCATGTCACATCACCTCTTTTGTATAACTTATGTATAACTAATATACATTATTGTATAAGTTTTGTATACATATATTTTAAACAATCTTTAAAATAAAAAAGCCTACAGTCCTTTTCTCGACTGTAGGCATTCAAGTCATATCTGTTACACTATTCAAGTTCGACGAGATAAAGGCACTATTCCAGTATCTTAGAATGCATAATAAATCCAACGCCCTCTGTGCTTTCCAAAGAAAAGGATGCACCAGGCCCATCCATAACATCTACGATGATTTGCATATTCTTTAAGTACTCATTTTGATTTTTATCAATATAATAAGGAACGCCCGCCATTTCACCAACAAGAATCAATTGACTGCTAATATAATGCCCATCCGCTTGAAAACACATAGGCGCCGTTCCATCACAGCAGCCGGAGGATTGCTCGAACAATAATGAACCATACTTCCGCTTTAGCACTTCGATAACCTGTATCGCTTTCTCCGTCGCCACTAATTTTTCCATATGAGTCCCTTCCTTCAAAAACCCCTGCCAATTGGACAGGGGTTAATTTTATGCAGATTAATCAATTCTAATTTTAGAAGAAGCCCATCGGTGTTTGCTTATAGCTTACCAACATACACTTCGTTTGCTGATAGTGCTCTAACATCATTAAGTGGTTTTCCCGACCAATACCTGATTTTTTGTATCCGCCGAAAGCTGCATGTGCTGGATATTGGTGATACGTATTCGTCCAAACACGACCTGCTTGAATAGCACGAACAGCGCGATAAGCTTGGTCCATATTGCGTGACCAAACACCAGCACCTAGTCCAAACTCAGTGTCGTTAGCAATTTCCATCGCTTCTTCAAAAGTCTTAAATGTCGTTACCGATAAGACCGGACCAAAGATCTCTTCTTGAAAAATGCGCATCTTGTTGCTGCCCTTGAATACAGTCGGAGATACATAGTACCCACCTGCTAAATCACCATCAAGCATTTTTTGGTCGCCACCAATTAGGATTGTTGCTCCCTCGTCTTTACCAATTTTCATGTAGGACATAATTTTATCTAGCTGCTGTTGGGAAGCCTGTGCACCCATCATCGTTTCAGTATCTAATGGATTTCCCATTTTAATTGCTTTAATCCGTTCTAAGGCACGCTTCATAAATTCTTCGTAAATGTCCTCGTGAATTAGAGCCCTTGATGGACATGTACAAATTTCTCCTGAGTTTAATGCAAACAATACTAAGCCTTCAATTGCTTTATCTAGAAACTCATCATCCTTTTCCATTACGTCAGGGAAGAAGATGTTCGGTGATTTACCACCAAGCTCTAATGTAACTGGAATAATATTTTCAGTAGCATATTGCATAATTAAACGCCCTACACCCGTTGATCCCGTAAATGCTACCTTATTAATCCGAGGGTTAGTCGCTAGCGATTTACCAGTTTCAGCACCAATACCATTAACGATATTTAATACACCCTTTGGTATTAGGTCTTGGATTAATTCAAGCAGAATCATCATCGAAGCTGGTGTTTGCTCAGCAGGCTTCATAACGATGACATTCCCGGCTGCTAATGCTGGCGCAATTTTCCAAGCTGCCATTAATAATGGGAAGTTCCACGGAATAATTTGCCCTACGACACCGATCGGTTCATGAAAGTGATAGGCAACTGTATCGTCATCGATCTCAGAAATCGCGCCTTGTTGTGCACGAATCGCTCCGGCAAAATAACGGAAATGATCGACGACTAATGGAATATCCGCATTTAATGTTTCGCGCACTGCCTTGCCGTTGTCCCAGGTTTCGGCTACTGCAATCATTTCTAAATTTTCTTCAATTCGATTAGCGATTTTATTTAAGATGTTTGCACGAGTCGTTGTCGAGCTATGCGCCCAATCATGCTTGGCAGCGTGCGCAGCATCCAAAGCTAATTCGATATCCTCGTCAGTGGAACGCGCTACCGATGTAAATACTTTACCTGTCAGTGGAGATTTCACCTCCAAATATTGACCCTTAACCGGAGGTACCCATTCACCACCGATGAAATTTTCGTAGCGTTCTTTAAAATTGACGAGCGAGCCCTCTGTATTCGGATTTGCATAAATCATTCGTAGTACTCCTTTACTGAATAGAATCCCTATCGTTAATTCAATTTGAACAATAGCTTCAGTATGCGCATTCACGGAAATGATTAATAAATGCAAAACCTGGTAGTCTCGTGGGAACACAAAAAAGCGTGATGGGAAAATTTCCATCACGCTTCTTATAGAATACGACTAGTATGTATAGGATTTACTCCTGTGCATAATTGTCTGAACAAAACTTGTCGATCATCGCTAACTCGTCATCTTCCATGTCAATATCGATGTATTTGCCAGTATCCGCGGTTTGAAATTCATATTTCGCAATACGACCAGCGCCGTCTACAACTACATAAATCACTCGAAGCTTTATTCCAGCCTCATCGTAAAGCTCATCATCCTCTTCAACCTCTAGATCGAGAATAAACTCATAACGATCTCCACTCAAAATTTTAAACGGATCTGCTACCGGTTCAACGGTATATTCCTTAACTGTAAACATTAATTCGCTCCTTCATGTCCATAAATATCGTACACGTATTATAGCATTGAAGAAGAAATTTTGCTATGCATCACTGACTATAGGTGCTGACTGGCTGCCTTCACGAAGCTACGAATTAATTTCTGACTAGCCCCATCATTTTTATATGAAAATTCAGGATGCCACTGCACGGCCTGCAAAAAGCGATAGTCAGGATGTTCTATCGCTTCAATTAACCCATCCGTTGCATAGGCCATTACTTTACAGCCAGGTGCTAGCTGATGAATGGCTTGATGATGGTAGCTATTCACCTTCAGCCTATCCTCTCCTAATAAATGATATAGGCTGCTGTCATGCTCAATGATAACCTCATGTATCGGTTGATCATATGGCGGCTTCTGCACATGGGTCAGCTCTGATGGAAATTCAGTAGGCAAATCCTGATAAAGCGTTCCGCCAAGTAAGGCGTTAAACAGCTGTATACCACGGCATATGCCAAACATCGGGAGATCGCTTTTTAGTGCTAGCTGAAACATGATCCTCTCCATCTCATCGCGCTCTGCAATAACCGTACCGCAGGTTGGTAATGCAGCTTGCCCATATAGAGAAGGGCTTATATCATGTCCTCCTGTAAAGAGCAACCCATCCACTGTCAATAGAAGCTGCTCCAATATAGAAGAATCACTTGTAAGAGGAAGCATCACCGGTATTCCGCCGACTTCTTCAATTGCTTGCATATAGCCTGGCAGCATCCAATAACTCTCCCTTACTTCATCTACTAGTGGCATTACGCCAATTACCGGTTTTCTCATTGCCATTCCTCCGTTCCTCATCATCTCTTTCTGCGATGTACCCCTATTGTAAGCGGCTGGCGAATGTCTATGAATAGACTACATTCATAAAGATTTACACTACTTGTACAGTCTACAGCATAGAGCTGCCGTATCATTATGCAGTACTTACATCTTTCTCTACTAGTTAATACTCAGCAAATTTACAGTTCAATTTAAACTATTTTAGTAGTAAAATAGTTAAGGCGCTTCGCATATTACAGCTTATAAGTAGAAAGGAACTCTCGCAGAGATGAAGCAAATCATTCAATATTTACGACCACACTGGGTAGCTGCTATCCTTGCACCATTACTAATGGTCATTGAGGTTGCAATGGATTTGCTGCAACCGCTCCTAATGGCTAGCATTATTGATGAAGGGGTGCTGGCAGGAGATCAAGCACACATTGTTAGTACGGGCTTAACGATGATTGGTGCAGCACTAATCGGCTTAATTGGAGGCGTCGGCTGTACGATTTTTGCGTCAATTGCCTCAATGCGATTCGGAGCTGATTTGCGTAACGATGTATTCAGTAAGGTACAAGCTTACTCCTTCCGCAATATGGACAAGCTAGAAACTGGCTCAATTATTACGAGATTAACAAACGATATTGTTCAGCTGCAAAATATGGTTCAAATGCTGCTGCGAGTACTCGTTCGCTCACCTCTACTATTAATTGGTAGCTTAATCATGGCGATTTACATTAGCTTAAAGCTATCCGTTATTGTCGCAATTGCTGTCCCGCTATTATTTATTATTATGTTTCTAATTATTAAAGCGACGATGCCGCTATTTTCTAAAGTGCAGGGCAAGCTAGATCGCATGAATACCGTCTTGCAGGAAAATTTAAAAGGAATTCGTGCTTCCAAAGCGTTTGTCCGTCACGATTATGAAGAACAGCGTTTTGGCGAAGCAAATCAAAGCTTTACCGACTACAGCATTAAAGCGCAAACGTTAATTGCACTTAACGGCCCGCTTCTTACCATCATACTCAATGTGAGTATCGTTGCCGTATTGCTACTCGGTGGTCGAGAGGTTATGTATTCGGGCTTCGAGGTCGGATTACTCGTTGCCTATATTAATTATGTAACGCAATTATTGTTTGCGATCTCATCAGTTGCCAACCAGCTGGTTCGATTAAGCTCAGCGAAAGTAAGCAGTGATCGCGTAGTGGAGCTGCTTAATACTTCAAGTGAAATTGTTGACAACGGTACGGCTAAGCAACCAATTCAAGGCAAGCTAGAATTCCGTAATGTATCATTCCGTTATGATGAACATGCGCCTAGCTACCAGCTGCAAAACATTAGCTTTAGTATTCAAGCTGGTGGGAAGCTAGCGATTATTGGTGCGACCGGCTCAGGTAAATCAAGCTTAATTTCGTTAATTCCAAGGCTATATGAGGTAAGTGCGGGAGAAATCTATGTCGACGATATCCCGTTACGAGACTATTCTCTATCTGCATTACGCTCACAGATCGGCTTTGTGCTACAGCAAAGCTTACTATTTACAGGAACGATCGCTGACAATATTGCCCTAGCTAAACCTGGTGCAACGTTAGATGAAATAAAAGTCGCAGCTAAAGCGGCGCAAGCAGATGAGTTTATTAGCTCCTTCCCTGACGGCTATTACACGATGCTAGGACAACGAGGGATTAATCTCTCAGGCGGACAGAAGCAGCGGATTGCTATTGCTCGCGCCTTGTTAACGAAGCCAAAGCTGCTTATTCTTGATGACAGCACAAGTGCGATTGATATGCGAACTGAATCCTACATTCAGCAAGCGATTAACGACATGATGAAGCATAGTACAGTGATTATCGTTGCTCAGAAAATTAGCTCGGTATTAGATGCTGATCAAATTCTCGTCATGGAGCAAGGGGAAATCATTGCAAGAGGCAATCATGAAGAGCTGCTAGCTAACTCTAAGGAATATCGTGAAATCTATCAATCTCAGCTTGGTCAACAACCAGCGATCTAATTTACAATGCATTTAGGAGGTCAGCAATGTCTAACAAGCCGTCATCAAATATGCCTGACTTTAGCATGCGCGGTGGAGGTGGCCCGCTTGGGGCTCCGAAAGCTAAGGCAAGTAATGGCTGGCGCACAGTGCAGCGTTTATGGCAATATTTAAGCCAGATGAAGTCTGGTATGATTGCCGTCATTAGCTTTACAATAATTGCAACGATCTTAAACCTCGTTACTCCTTATTTATTGGGGTTATCGATTGATACGTACATTATGGATCGAGATTGGCAAGGGCTGCTTAAGCTCGCAACCTTGCTGCTTATTCTGTATCTCGGCTCAGCCTGGTTTACATGGCTACAGCAAAAAACGATGGTCAAGGTAGCACAGCATGCCGTTCAGCGCATGCGGACTTCGATCTTTGCCGCCATGCAGCGCTTGCCCATTTCTTATTTTGATAAACGAACGCATGGCGAGCTGATGAGTCGGACAACGAATGATATTGAAAATGTGTCCGCTAGCTTGAATCAGAGTGCAACAGGTATCATTGCCAGCATTATCTCATTAATTGGCTCGGTTATTTTTATGCTGGTTATGAATGTGTGGTTAACGTTGCTTTGTATGGTGACGATTCCGCTCGTAGCGCTCTTTACTAAAAAAGTTGCATCCTATACTAGGAAGCATTTCTCCGAGCAGCAGAAACATCTCGGTGCGCTTAACGGCTTTGTTGAGGAGACGATTTCTGGACAGAAGGCCGTTCAGCTTGCCCAGCGAGAACAGCACGCGATTGGGGAATTTACGGAGAAAAACAAAGCGTTAACCACAGCAAGTATTAAAGCGCAAATTTACTCTGGGCTTGTTGGTCCGGTGATGAATGTACTGAATCATACGAGCTTTACGATTATCGCTGCCGTTGGTGGCTGGATGGCATTCCATGACTATACTTCCGTTGGGATTATCGTTGCATTTATGAACTATTCTAAGCAATTTCAACGTCCAATCGTCGAGCTTGCCAATCAGTTTAATATGATTCAATCTGGAATTGCAGGGGCAGAGCGCGTGTTTGAGGTTATCGATACGGAAAATGAATATACAGAGCAGCCAAATTGGCGTCAAATTAATATTCAAGGCGATGTCGTGTTTCACAATGTTAGCTTCCGTTATACAGCAGAGAAAAGCGTACTGTCTGACATCAATTTGCATGCTCAGGCTGGTCAAACGATTGCTTTAGTTGGCCCGACGGGTGCAGGTAAAACGACAATTATCAATGTATTGACCCGCTTTTATGAAATTCAATCAGGAGAAATATTAATAGATGGTGTGCCACTGCGACATCTTGATAAGGATCAACTCCGCTCACAGCTTGGAATTGTACTGCAGGATTCTCATCTGTTCTCGGATAGCATCTTTGAAAATATTCGATACGGACGGTTAGATGCTACTAATGAAGAAGTGATTGAAGCGGCGAAAGCAGCCAATGCCCATCGCTTTATTAAGGAGCTGCCACAGCAATATGATACAATATTGGCCGCTGAAGGAGGTAATCTAAGTCAAGGGCAACGTCAGTTGATCACTATCGCTCGTGCCCTGCTGGCTAATCCTTCGATTCTTATTTTGGACGAAGCGACAAGTAATATCGATACGCGTACTGAGATGCATATTCAACAGGCGATCAAGAAGCTGCTTCAAGGCAGAACAAGCTTTGTTATTGCCCATCGATTAAGCACGATTTCGGAAGCAGATCAAATTCTATTTATCGATCATGGACAAATTATTGAGCGTGGTACACATGAGCAGCTACTTGCTGCCCAAGGACGTTACTATGAGCTGTACAATAGTCAGTTTAAGCGGGCTGTTGCACAGTAGCTCTTGTTCGGTTTAACCGAGATGGTAAAGTTATGTTTGGCTTATTGTAGTAGGAATTCATTGGTTAGCGGGTTTATGGTTCGATAGCAATAGGCTCTAATGGTCATCGGTGACCGTTAGAGCCTATTTTAATCCGATTTTTATTTTACTGCTCCAGCTTAACCTGCTCCTTTAACGCAACAATATAGGCTTCAGCTAGCAGAGATAGAGTCACATTTCGATGCCCAATCCAGCCGATTTCTAAGTGGTCATCAAGCTCTAGCGGCACCGGAATAATCTCATTTCCGTTCAAATCCTTGCTTAACACCCCTGAGGAAATCGTATAGCCATTTACGCCTATCAACAAATTGAATAGTGTTGCTCGATCATTGACCTTAATGCTTTTCGGTCGACTGATCGTGCTCTGAATCTCCTCAGAGAAATAAAAGGAGTTAAATTCCCCTTGCTCGAACGATAAATACGGATACTCCTGCAAATCCTGCATCGTTACAGACGAGCGTTGTGCTAGCGGGTTATAGATGCTAACAAACACATGTGGCTTAGCGATAAACAAGCTATGAAACTGTAAATTGGCTTCACGCAATAGCTTTAGAATTACCTTTCGATTAAAATCATTCAGAAATAATATCCCGATCTCACTGCGCATTGTTTTCACATCTTCAATAATTTCATACGTTTTCGTTTCACGAAGCGCAAACTCATATTGCTGCTGGGCATGCTCCTTAACTAGCTGTACAAATGCATTGACCGCAAACGCATAATGCTGAGTCGATACTGAGAAATGTTGTGGTGAAGGCGCTGCGTTTAAATACTTCATTTCTAGCAGCTCAGCTTGCTCAACGACTTGTCTGGCATAGCTTAAAAACTCTACTCCCTCCTGCGTTAAGCTGATTCCTTTATTAGACCGATCAAATATAGTAATCGAAAGCTCCTTCTCCAGCTCCTTAATCGCATTCGATAGACTTGGCTGAGAAATAAATAGATGCTTAGCGGCTTCATTCATCGAGCCACGCTTATTGACTTCCAGTACATATTTCAATTGCTGCAAGGTCATTTTTTTCCTCCTCTCACAGCATACTACCTTCATTGTAGCTTGTTTCATTGTAAAAAACAGCTTACCTCCGATAAATAAAAAAATCGTCGCCGCCTCTCTTAAATAACAAGAGCGGCAACAACGACAGTCATTATTATTAATGTGTTCTGAGCCTTATCAACCAAGCAGCCTCATTACTTGGTTAGGGAGTGCATTCGCTTGGGCAAGCATCATAACAGATACTTGAGACAATATTCTAGCACGCGTTAAAATCATCATTTCTTCAGCCATATCTGTATCCCTTATACGAGAATGAGCTGCTGTTAAGTTCTCGGCATATGTTAATAAGTAATTGTTGCGATGTTCAAGTCGATTCTGATAAGCACCAAGCTTAGCACGGTCATACGACACATTATCTACTGCAGACATCAATGCATCAATCGCTTCTTTGGCACCTTCATCAGTTGATATATCAAGATCCATAATATCCTTTAACGATTCAAGGACATTCGGCATATCCAGCACCATAATATCTTCACTGCCAGTTCCTACCTGTAGAATCAGGCCCAGCTTATTGCTTCCAAGATCACGGGTACCATCACCATTGAGTAAATGAACACCATTAAAATTAGATGTTTCAGCGATATTTTTAATTTCTTCAACCAGCTGTGAAAATTCCTTCTGAAGCATGCTACGATCTTTATCGGAATAGATCCCGTTTGACGATTGATTCGCTAGCACATTTAGACGCTGCAGCATAGAATGAATGCCATCCATTGCTCCTTCTGCTGTTTGCAGCATCGAGATGCCGTCCTGTATATTACGTGACGCTTGTTTGAGACCGTAAATTTGATACTTCATATTTTCCGAAATTGCTAAACCAGCAGGATCATCAGCAGACCGGTTAATCCGATATCCAGAAGCAAGGCGTTCCATGGATTTTGAGAATAAAAGGTTGTTCATTTGGTATATGCGCAGCACATTCATAGCTGGAATATTACTTTGAATATACATGAAATCCCTCCTCTCTCTGGCGATCAGTAACCACTGCTACTTCTTTCCATTATACAACAATTTCTCATCTAAGAATATAGTAGCATATGCTCACTTACGCTTTAATCCACTAGAAGCTGCTTTTGCCACCTGATACCGATTGCGCTCTGTTCGGTCGATTTGTACAATTTGCCCGTCATGAACAGTAATTTGCACCTCACCATAGGCTAAACCCTGTACATTACGAACGATTTCATTTAACCAAGTATCAGTAACTACAACTGAACGCTTCATACAAATCCTCCTCTTGCTATCACATCTAAATTAACTACCTTGAATTGGAAGAATACTGTCCGCCAGCTTACGTCGATTATTAGGCTTCTCTAGTTGCTGGAACGATTCATCTAATGCTGCTGGATCACCCTTGTAGCCTAAGGCAATGACTGCATGCAGCTGGATATGCTCTGGCACCTGCAGCAGCTCTCTTGCAACATTATGATCAAAACCACCGATCGCTCTAGTTGATAGCCCTAGCAAATGAGCTTGAAATGCAATGCTACCCCAAGCTGCACCTGTATCAAATGCATGTGCTCCGTTAACATCACCATTCTCACGGACTTTAACAGATGCAACTAGTATTAATACTGGAGCTTTGCTCGCCCATAATAAATTTCGCGGCATAATAAACTGATGAAATACATCATGCTCAGCTTCAGTTCTTGCAATATAGAAACGCCAAGGCTGTTCGTTGCTTGCTGACGGTGTCCAGCGAGCCGCTTCAAGCACAGTATATAGTGTTTCTTCCGAAATTAGACTATCTGAATAGGCGCGTGGCGACCAACGATTTAGAAACAGCGAATGTACAGGATAATCTGGCTTGCGATTGTCCGCTACCTCAGAACTATACGTTTGTTTAATTAATACCTCTTGTGACTCAGCTTGATTAATAGAAATACTCATTCTCCATCCATCCTCTCTACAATTAAAAGTAATTAATGGCTGCAGATAATAGTATCAACGAACGATTCGATCGTCAGCGCTGTCGTATACTCATAGTAGAAGCTACTCACCTCAATAACGCCATAAACGCAAAAAGATGCCTCACAAATGTGGGCATCTCCGTTCGAACGGTTGATGGTTCTATTATTTTGCATACTATTTCCATTAGATTACTTGGATATATTTATTATCATACTTTGAAATGAAGTGTTGGTCAATATTGTTTGGGTATAAACCAGAAAAATATTTTAGAAGTAAAGTAAAATTTTAGCCACTTATGGTCGCTTATGTTGCTGGCAACTGATCGGCTATCTTTTAACGAACAAATACCACTCCATCATGGTTGAAATCCGAAAAAGAAGTGGTATTAGGTAAATTATTATGTTTTATTACTTGTTAATCATTCAACTAACTGCAAGTTTACATTATCGACATTGACCCAGCCTTCTCCACCGATAACGATTACATCAATGATGTCGTTCTCTTGGAGGGTAACCTCTTCTTCAAGCAGTTTTATTGCCACCCCACTAACATAGCTTGTAAAGCGATAAGTACCAGCTGCTGAATTTGGATTGATTGAAGCAGCTGATTATCCTTGCCAATATCAAGATAAGCTAAATACTGCCCCTCATAAATATGATTCGTTGCGACTCCCGCTCCTCCGATAAAGGTCCATCCTTCTGTGAGCTGTTCCACCATTTTCAATCAAGTTTGTTTCACTGGATATTGGCGTTTCCTCAATATCGATAGGCTCTCCAGTACGAATTGCAACAGAATAATGCTTGAAGCTTTTTATCTGATAGTTACCATTAGCATATTGAGATAATTGATGATTAGGGATAACTAGCGCCGCAATTGACGGATCACTACTGTAATTATCCCCAAAATAATATCTACCGAACGAAGCGACATACTGGAACGCAGCACCTGGATTAACATATTGAACAGTATCTATAAATTCATGCGGATCAGTTTTTTCATAGAACAATGCGAAAATATAAGGCATGTTGATTTCATTCGTAACAGCAATTTTCCCATCTGTCTCTTCGGCTGCATATTCCAGCGCATCTCCTAACGATTCAAAAAAAGCACTACTGATTTGCTCTGGAAATTTGGTGAAGTAGTCGTAAATAAAACTTATAAAACATAGTGAAAATGCTAACACAATCGGAATAAATATCTTTTGGTACAAGCCCTTGATTGCCCATAGTCCACGAGCTACAAAGTATATCGCTGGAAAATAAATGATATTGATTCGGTTAATATTCACATCCGTAATGCATGCCATTAATACTGCCGAAAAAAACCAAATCAGCATGATGATTTCCGGATTCCATTGTTTATTTTTCAAGTTTTTAAACGAGTAATATAACCCAACTAATAACAACGGTAAACAGAAGAAATATAGAAAACCATAAGGTGGTAACGCATTCCAAATATGCCCATCATCCTGTGTTGTTAACAAAATAAGAACGTCCTTGAAATTACTCAATAGCTGCTCTAGCACATTTTCCTGGAACAAGGATGATACCTGCTCTACTCTAGGAGGTCCAGTTAGCTTAGGAATCGTCATCAAGCCGAGATCAATAGAAGACATCTTAAATCGATTCATGATGACGAATAAAAATATCGGTAATGACAGAATGACAAAAACAATTCCGCCAATGATTAGCTGCTTTAGCTGAATTTTTTTATATAGCAAACTATAAATGAGTACCAGCAATAAAAATACCGGGATGAAAAAGTAAGCTGTCCCGTAAGCATACAGCGATAGAGCGAATAATCCGCATGCTACAGGAAAATACTTATATCGCTGATAAGAGATGAGAAGTAATAGTACACTTAACAAAACTAGTGATGGGAATAAATTAGATTCCAACCCCCATCTTGACATCATAATATGCCAAGGACTTATCACTAATAGGAACAAGCTAATTAGCGCGAGGTGCTTATTATGGAATAGCCTTTTTACTAAATAATAAAAAGCCAATAATCCAATAATCCCAAATATAATACTTACCGCCCTTGTAGTTAAAGGGGTCAAACCAAGCAAATAAATAAACGGTATCGAAAAATATGCATATAGAGCATTCTGACCGCTTCCCCACGCAATCAAATGTATCGGATTATGTATTCCGTTACGATCAATGCCATAATGAAGGATGGCATATGCATCATATCCAATTGAAGCTTCGTCCTGATTCAAACCTGGCGGAATACTTCCAATTAATACCAAGCGAACTATTGATCCTATGGTAATTATGATGAATAAAGCTATGTTTTCTCGTAACCATTCCTTTGAAAATCTCATGAAGGCAACCCCAATTCATCTATTCATTATTTTTCATATTATCATATATTTGGATAAATAGACGCAAAAAAAGCGACAGCCGCATGTAACGTTTGTCGCAAAAGTAATTTAATGGATCTTGGTTGATCGATTATTTTAATTTAATAACATATTGATTCGCATATGGCGCAGATTTCATAGATGCGTCGTAATATATGATTTCGGCTGGCTCGGTGCCTTCATCAATCGTAATATAAAGATATCCTTCATTTTTCCCGCCTGGACGAAGCTCTACCGCATCAAACTCATCCTCTGGTTCTATGATTTGTGTAGTAAGTGTAGTTACAGAAATTTCTTTACCATCAGCATCAAAAACATCGAAGCTTCCAGTGTAAATTACCATATCATGTGAAGTTTCATCGCCAACATTTTCAACCTTTGTATTCAGTTTAAGATAGTCGACTCTGTCAGCTAGAGTATCATCTGGTGCCTTTTCTTTAATAACTTCATAATCCGTTAACGTAATCTCAACTTTATTGATTACATTGTTCATTGCGCCCTGTCTATGATAAAGGAATGTTTCCCCTAACGCCACGTCATAGACTTTCCCTTCAGTTCCGTGTGTAGCTGGTCCAGATGCGCTGCTGCTTTTGGAGTTTTTTGATGTAGCTGCACTACCTCCATTGGCTGTGCTATTATCGTTGCTTGAGCTACAAGCAGTTAATACCAGCATAATCGTTAAGCAGAAAATCATCATTTTTTTCATCTTGTCATCTCCTGATGTCTAGTTTTCCTTTTAATTCATCAAGAATGTTATCAAATATTTAAATGGGCATCCAGTCAATTAATGGAATTAGAGAGTTGATACTACTTTTTTTCGCTTTTAGAAGATAAAGAATTCTAATCACCCCTGCATTTTTTACTAATTGTTCATTTTTTTATAAGTAATATGTGGTACGATTGAACTATATTTGGAAAGTTAATTAATATATTCATAACAACTAACAAAAAACAATTTTGGAGGTCTACTATGTCAGAATCTTTGGCTACTGTTGAGGCAATACCATTTTATAAGAGGAAGGTCGTAATAATCTCCTCATCCATCGTACTAGCTTTTCTTCTTATTGCTGTAAGTGTATATTACTTAGTTATTTTCCCAAAGCTCGATAAAAAAATATATAGTCAAGACGGAACTCTGCTTTACATAGGTCAAATGTCTAAGCAAATGAAAGACGGAGTAGGAACCTCCTTCTATCCAAACGGAACCCCCCAATATACAGGTGACTGGTCGGAAGATCAGATGTCTGGCAGCGGTAGTCTATATTACGAGGATGGCACAGTGAACTATACCGGTTCTTGGTTAAACAATCAAATGCATGGGAATGGGAGTTTATATTACGAAAACGGCAACCTCAAGTATAGCGGTGCTTGGTCAAATAACGATATGCATGGAAATGGTACGTTGTACGATCAAGAGGGAAATGTAGAATTTGAAGGGATTTTTGAAACGTCTAAGCCTTATACAGGAAAAGGAACACTAAAGAATGCGTCAAACGAAGTCGTTTATATAGGTGAGCTAAAGGAAGGGCTAAAAGACGGCAGTGGGAAATTGTTAAGTGCTGCTAGCATTATTTATGACGGCGAATGGCTTGCAGATAAGTATCACGGTAAAGGTAAGCTTGTTACAGATAAAGATAAATATGAAGGCATGTTTGAACAAGGCATTCGTCATGGGGAAGGGAAAAGCTTCTCATTAGATGATAAGCTATTATTCGAAGGAGAATGGCAGAATGATATATTTCAGACAGGTAAATCTGGAGATGGATTAATTCTTTACGAAAATGGAAAGGTGACAAATCTTATTCCAGCTCGTATTGGTGATCAATACGCTTATCTCGACCTACATGGCAATATCGTTATTGAAAGACAATTTACATACGCAAATAGCTTTGTTGATGGATTAGCAAGCGTAACGATCGGTTCAAATAAAGATCGTTCTATCGGTTTTATTGATTATGATGGAAAATATGTGATAACACCGCAATTTGACTATACAACTGATTTTATGAATGGTTATGCAGTCGTCATGCTAGAGGATCCCGCAACGCTAGAAAGATGTCATACTGTCTTTGGTGAATACGCATGTAATGATTTCTATGAATACTATGATCAATATCAGGAATATTTAATGGGTTATATGTACGGTGTAATTGATAAAACTGGAAAAGTAATTATTCCTATTGAGTTCAATCAGATTAATTATGATTGGGAAGACGAAGAAATATTCAGCGAAGGACTGCTTGCTGTAGGTAAATATTCTGATGACCAAACGCTATTTGGTTATATGGACGTAAATGGTCAGTATGTCATTAACCCACAATTCAATTTTGCTAGTTATTTTAAAGAAGGCTATGCCGTTGTCGGAATGTATGACGATGATATGGATCAAGTAAACTATGGCGTAATCGATAAGAATGGAAAAATAGTTATACCGTTGATCTATCAATCTATTGAGACCTATAGTGATGGATTGTTTGGGGTAACGAATGAAGATGGAAAGTATGGGTATATCGATCATACGGGTAAATATGCTATAAAACCTATTTTTGATTATGGATTCCAGTTTGTGAATGAGAAGGCTAGAGTTTCACAATCTGGAAAACTAGGATTCATAGATAAAACAGGAAAATATATTATTAATCCGCAATATAGCCATCTGACTGATTTTAGTGAAGGATTATCATCCGTATGTAATGATAAGTACAAATGTGGCTTTATTAATGAATCTAATCAGCTTGTAATCAATTATCAATTTGATTATAGCTATGCTTACGAATTTATTGATGGTCATGCTATCGTTACTGTTTCAGGTAAGACTGGTATTATTAATAAAGAAGGTAAATTTATCGTGAATCCAACATATGAGTATATCGATTATATTCATAACGGAGTGTTCATTGGTATTAAAAAAGGAAAATATGGATTAGCTAATTTAGCAGATGAAGTGATCATCCCTTTCCATTATGATTATCTCAGTTGGTAGACTAGGAAAAAATAAAATAAGGGCCGGAGTCATTTAAGTGCTTCAGCTGTAAAAAAGCTTGAAGAATTGCTACAGATGTAGTTTCTTCAAGCTTTATCATTGCTGAAACAAAAATAATTTAATTTAACACTTATTACTTTCTTAATAAATAATTATATTTATTTTCAATAAATTTCATCCAGTTAATTGAAAATAATGCATTCATTATGATGATTAGCTAGTTATTTTTTCTCACTCTTTACACCACAGGTACTTCTTACCTATAATTTGATTATTAGAGAAACGCTATTCGCTTGCCTTCTGAAATGAGGTGTAACAATGAAATATAATCTTAAATTAAAATTAGCTGTTACAATGATGCTCTTTGCATTAGTTATATCTTTTTCATTAGCAATTACCAATTATTTCACGCTAGAATCCGAAGCAATTGATGCTGATAGTAAAATTATGGAAGAAAAGTTAAACCTAATGCGTTACGCCCTTGATACAAGTGAGCGCGCTAATTTCAATATTGATAAAAATATTGCTGAAAACATGAAAGCACTTACTTTACAATTGCAAGACCAGTACCAGCAATTTCCTAATGTTGAACAATGGGATTATCAAGGTTTTAGTGAACAATACGGTATTGATCTCTACATAATTGATGAAGAAAATGTAATACAGTACAGTAATGTTCAGCAAGACATTGGACTTAACTTTAATCTCTGCTGTAAAACCCTTGCTTCATTATTAAATGAACGAAGAGCTGAAGGTAGCTTTTATGTGGAAGGATTCGATGTCGAGCAAGCTACTGGAGCTATAAAAAGCTATAGTTATATGGGGACACCTGATCAGAAATATATTATTCAGCTTGGTTTTTCTTGGAATGATAACCCCCTATTCAAACAATTTAATTTTTTGGATACAATAACGAGACTTAAACAATCAGATTCCTCAATACTTGACATGAATGTGTTAAACTTAGGTGGTTTAGCATATGGAAAATCAGAAGATCAATATAAGTTAGATCAAAAAGGAAGAGAAGCATTTCAATACACACTTAATACTGGTGAGGATAGTTTATATGAAGGTTCATGGGGCAATCAGGATGCTACCTTCTTGTACTCGTTGTACATTTCAGAGGAAGATCTAGGTGCCTCGCAAACAAAAGTAATTGAACTCATCTACAGTAAACAAATGCTACAACTGAAACTTGATCAATATAAGAAAACATTTTCTTTTCAAATTTTGCTTATTTTATTAGTGACAACTATACTTTCATGGCTACTTTCAAGATGGTTGGCAAAACCGATTTATTTGGCATTCCATGATACCCTTACCTCTCTAGGTAATCGCGCTTATTTTGAAGAGTATATTCAGTCTAAATTTGCTAATAGCGGTCGAGCATTTACTCTTATTATGATTGACGTTGATAATTTCAAATTAGTTAATGACAATCATGGTCATGACTTTGGAGATAAATTGCTTCAATCAGCAGCTAATCTGATGAAGGATGCTGTTCTTGACGACGAGCTTGTATTTCGTTTAGGTGGTGACGAGTTCATTATCGTTATTCCTAACAATAATCTTGTTCGTGCTGAGGAGCTTGCAAAATACTTACTTGTCTCTTTTCAAGAACAGATTGCTACTAAATACGAATTTCAATTCCCTATTTCTTTAAGTATCGGAATATCTACTTCCAGCAATAATGAACAGGATGTCGATTCCCTTATGCAAAAAGCCGATCAAGCTCTATACACTTCAAAAAAACAAGGGAAGAACACATACTCCTATTAGGGATGTAAAGTAAAATAATACCATGACCTCATTGGAGTAATCTCCAAAGAAATCATGGTATTGGTTAGGTTTATCTAGACAAGAAAAAGCCTTATGTATTAAGCTCTCAACTCACCTTATGCTCAATGCGCAGCTTGTCTGCAACCATCGCAATAAATTCACTATTGGTTGGTTTAGACTTGCTGATGTTGATGGTATAGCCGAACAGGTTGCTAATGCTGTCGATGTTGCCACGAGTCCAAGCGACCTCGATAGCATGACGGATCGCACGCTCAACACGACTAGGCGTTGTACGGAACTTCTCTGCGATTGAAGGATAGAGTGTTTTTGTAATCGCACCTAAAATTTCAATATTGTTATAAACCATCGTAATTGCTTCACGTAAGTATTGATAACCTTTAATATGTGCAGGTACCCCGATTTCATGAATAATGCTAGTAATATTAGCATCTAAATTTTTATGCTTGCCGATCGGCACTACATTCGCTCGACTCGTCGTAACACTTGAGCTAAATGTTGATGATGTCGTTGTAGACGACGTTGTAGTTGGCACACCAACCAATTGTCTAATTCGAGTAGATAACATGTCCATATCAAATGGTTTGAGCATATAATACGAAGCGCCCAACTGAACTGCACGCTGCGTAATATTTTCCTGCCCAAATGCTGTTAACATTATTACTTTAGGCATTGGATTTAGATTCATCTCACGAAGCTTTTCCAATACTCCTAGGCCATCGAGATGTGGCATAATAATATCTAGGACAAGTACGTCTGGTAGCTTCCTAGCGTTCTCCAGATGCCTTAAAACTTCTTCACCGTTATAAGCTACACCGCATACATTCATATCACTTTGACTTGCGAAATATTCCGATAATAAATTCGTAAATTCTCGGTTGTCATCTGCTAACAATACATCAATCCTTTGCAAGATGCTAGCCTCCCTTTAATTAAATATGAATGACGAGTTGTCTTTTGCTCTTTTTCATTTTCGACACAGACAACTGAATTCCTTCTGTCGAAATATTTTTTTCTTTATTTTTTTTCAATAATTCGTTATAATGAATAATTTGCTACATTATTCGCAGATGTTCGACAGAAGCAGTCAATGTTCGCCAAGAACAAGAAAATGCCATCCGAATCCTCTGAAACGGAAAGCATTTTCGCAATTATGACGCCTGTTCAGTTAGTTGATCTTGTTCGGAATGTAACAGCACACCAGCATCCTGTAACATCCACTCAATAAAGCAGCCGTATCCTGAGGTTGGATCATTGACAAAGACATGAGTCACTGCTCCAATTAATTTGCCATCCTGTATGATTGGACTACCTGACATTCCTTGAACAATTCCGCCCGTCTTATTAATTAAACGCTCATCCGTTACTTTAATGACCATTCCTTTGGTAGCCGGTGAGGATTGCTTTGCAACATGAACCACTTCAATGTCAAAGCGCTCGACCTTCTGACCATTTACAACCGTCAATATTTGTGCAGGACCTTCCTTTACATCCTCTGCAAATGCAACAGGTATCGCCTCTTCCTCATAGCTATGCGACGGCATCTGGCTCATTTTACCAAAAATTCCGAATGGCGTATTTCTTTCGATATTCCCTAATATTTGCTTTTCCTTCACGAAATGAGCTCTTTTCTCACCAGGATCGCCATTTTGACTTTTATTTATCGAAGTGACACTTGCTTGTAAAATCTCGCCCTTACCTACAACTATCGGTGTTCCTGTATCCATATCAGTAATGACATGTCCTAACGCACCATATACCCCTTGATCAGGCGCATAGAAGGTTAATGTTCCGACACCCGCTGCTGAATCGCGAATATATAAGCCAACTCTCCATTCCTTTTCCTGAGTATTATAAATTGGCTTTAATTTTGTTGTCATTGTCTTACCATTCCGTACAAAGGTGATCGAGAGCGGCTTTTTATTCGAGCTAAGCTTGTCACAAAGCTCTCCTAGCGTTCTCACATCGTCGACCTTATGCTTATTAATGGCGACGATCAAATCCCCTAGCCTAAGACCTGCAGCTTCCCCAGGAGATAATTTATTGCCTGACTCATCAACAACCTGGTGATGACCAACGACTAATACACCTGCAGAGTTTACTTTAACCCCTATTGTCTGACCGCCAGGCACTACCTTTAAATTCGGAACTACATCGACCTTAACTGTTTTGAATGGAATTTTGCCAAACAGCCTAACCTTCATTTGTGTTTGACCAATTTGATAAGAATGTAATGATAACGGTTCTTTCAAGCTAACAGATAAAGACGACTGAGATGAACCATTCACTTGCAAACTTTTCGGATCAAACGATAGCTCCGCCTGTACAGGTACACTATACTGTACATTTTTCATTTGCCCATCAAACAGCCGCAGCTCATTAGGAAAAGCAACGATGTTTTGCATTGGCGTTGAAATTCCAATAAGACCAACTATTATGACGAGAAATAGTCCAAATATACGTTTAGGTTGCTTTGGGTCCAATCTTTTCACGCTCCTGTCATTACATTGATTCACGACATCGCCAACGGCGTAACATTAAGTTACCCCGCTCCAAAAGATTTATGACCACAAAAACATCCCAAATTTCCTTTAATCAAGCACCTTTCAAGCCTACAGCGAGATCAAGCATTTCTTGGGCATGATGCTTTGTTTTTTCAGTGATTTCTACACCGCCAAGCATACGTGCCAATTCATTTACACGTTGCTCTCCAGATAGCTCAGTTACGGAGGTGTACGTGCGATCAGCAACAAATTGCTTACGAATTTCATAATGATGATCCGCCATACATGCGACTTGAGGTAAATGAGTAATCGAGAATACTTGGCAATCGCTTGCAAGACGAGAAAGCTTCTCGGCTATTGCTTGCGCAGCTCGTCCACTTACTCCAGTATCGACCTCATCGAAGACAAGTACTGGTATCTGATCAATTGTTGCAAAGATTGTTTTTAATGCAAGCATAATACGAGACATTTCACCGCCAGAAGCAACTTTATGTAGTGGCTTTAGCGGCTCACCAGGGTTTGTGCTCATCATAAACACAGCTTGATCTATGCCTGTTGCGCTTAGTCGAATTGTAGCTTGCTCATCAAGCTGCATTGAATATAAATCAACCTCAAAATTAGCAGCGCCCATTTGCAGCTCCGTTAAATGAAGCTTAATTTCCCCTGCTAAACGTTCTGCAACATGTCTACGCATCACGGACAGCTGCTGTGCAAGTTCATATGCAGCTCCATATGCCTCAGCTTCTTGCTCCTTTAATTGAGCTAGCAGCTCTTCACGGTTTTCCAGCTTATCTCGCTCGCTAATGATTTTTTCGAGATAGAGGTTAATTTCCTCGATGCTCTCTCCGTATTTCCGCTTTAAACTACGGATCAGATCAAGTCGATCCTCTACATATTGTAATTGCTCTGGGTCAGACTCAATACCATCACGATAGCTTCTAAGCTGGTACATGACATCCTCAGCGGTGTAGTACGCATTTTGTAACTGCTCCAGCATTGGGGACAATGCGCTTTCATCATAGATCACAATGTCCGTTAAACGGCTTATCGCACGACTTAACGCATCAAGCCCTTGTCCATCATTCAGTAAGCCGTACGCCTCGTTTACAGAGGATGAACGTTTCTCAGCATACATAAGCATTTTACGTTGCTCAAGCAGCTCTTCATCTTCACCAACCTTGAGTTTCGCCGCGCTTATTTCCTCTATTTGAAATTGGTACAGATCCTGCATCTGCATATTATGTCGGGATGTATTTTCCAGCTCATGCAGTTGTGAACGTACAAACAATAATCGTTCATAATTCTCACCGTACTGACGTTTAATATCTAGCAGCTCTGAGCCTCCGTACATATCTAGCCATTCCAAATGCTGTTCACTTTTCAATAATGATTGATGTTCATGCTGACCATGAATATTAACAAGGCTTTCACCAATTTCTCTCAGCATTGTTATCGTCACGAGCTGACCGTTGACACGACTGCTGCTTTTTCCAGAAGACGTAAGCTCACGACGCACAACAAGCATTTCTGAGCTGTCATGCTGAATACCAAGATTTTTTAGACGTTGCCAAACTGGATGATCTACCGCCAAATCAAATAACGCTTCCACCTCAGCACGTTCACAGCCGTAACGTACCATGTCTGCAGAGCCACGACCGCCAACTACAAGGCTTAGTGCATCAATTAATATAGATTTACCTGCGCCAGTTTCGCCAGTTAATACATGAAATCCTCGATGAAATTGAACATGTGCTTCTTCAATAACCGCTAAATTGCGAATCGACAGCTCGTGCAGCATGTCGTTCCCCCCTCAATCAAATTAACAATTGTTTTTGTATTACTTAAGCATAGATAAAAAGCGTTCCACAACGTTTTCACTTAATTCCTTTGTGCGACAAATAATTAATATTGTGTCGTCTCCAGAAATCGTACCCATAATTTCCTCTGTATCCATGCTGTCAATAAGTGCTGCAATGGTGCTTGCAGTACCGGGTAAGCACTTCATCACGACTAAATTCTCTGTGTAGTCGATGCTAGTAAAATGATCCTGCAGTGCTCGTTTCAGCTTAAAAATGGGATTAGTCTTCTGCGTCTCGCCTGGCATCGCATATTTATAACCACCTGAGGCAGATGGAATTTTAATCAGCATCAATTCCTTAATATCTCTGGAGACGGTGGCCTGAGTTATATTCATGCCGCTTTGCCTCAGTGCATCAACTAGCTCTTCTTGGGTTTCAATATCTCGCTCTGTAATAATTTCCTTTATGCGAAATTGCCTTATTCCCTTCATAAAAAAAGCTCCTTATCGTTGTTATTCAGATAGATGAAAAGCAATGACATGAAGCTTGCTTTCCTTAGTTATGTATATAATGCCGCTCATGTCTGGCAGCAACAAAGCGTAAAGTAATAAATGCTTTTTCAAATCAGCAGCCGTCATTTCGATCGGCAATCGCTCTCTTTCTGTTTTTACGATGTATGAGCGACCCTTTTTTTCGGCAATATAATCAATAATGACTGTTGCGGAACGTTCGAGCACATGATCATCAACTTCGATTACAACCGGAATTTGATGACGCCCAGAAACAACGACAAATCCACGCTGCTCAAGCAAGCTAATATTAGGATCATTATCTTTAAGCTTCCCACCACGGCCAAGCTTAATTCTAGAGATCGTAGCCGGTGCATGCAGCCAACGATACACTAACCGATAAAGGACTGTAACTAAAAATAAAGCAGCAACAAGCATAATAACCAGTTCCACAAGATAGTCCATAGATGCGAAGCTCCCTTCACAAACGCTATTTATAGAACACTTGTTTGCATATATAGTTTAACAAAAGAAGACATTGACTGTAAAGAGAAAAGATGCCTCACGATCTGCTCGATTGGCATCTTTGGTGTTAAATATATAGTCATGCATTAATTCTTCGAGATTTTAAATGTCGTATTAGATTCCTGCACAACCTCATCCACTTGTCCTAACAGCAGTGTGTGTAGCATCGGCTGGTTTTGCCAGCTCCAATGTGCTAAAAACTCGATATTACCTTCACCACCTGTAATTGGAGAGAAGGTTAATCCTTTCAGCTCATAGCCCACTTCAGCAGCAAAGCTAAGCACCTGATTCAAAACCTCTTTATGAACTGACGCTTCACGTACAACGCCAAGCTTACCAACCTTTTCACGACCAGCCTCGAATTGCGGCTTAATTAATGCAACAACCGATGAACCAACTGGCAATAACGTCGATAAATTAGGCAGTATATGCTTCAACGAAATAAATGACACATCAATACTGGCAAAGCTTGGAGTTGGTCCAACAAGCTCCTCTGGCTTCAAGTAACGGAAATTGGTTCGCTCCATGACATTGACCTGTTCATGCTGTCGCAGCGACCAATCCAGCTGATTGTAGCCGACATCAATGGCGTACACATAGCTTGCTCCATGCTGCAAGGCGCAATCGGTAAAGCCACCGGTAGATGCACCAATATCTAGCATGACAACATCCTTCATATCCAGTTGAAAATGCTTAATCGCTTTCTCCAGCTTCAATCCACCGCGACTAACATAGGGATGTAATGCACCCTTTACTTTAATAACGGCGGATCGTGGTACTTTCATGCCAGCTTTATCAATTGGCACTTCGTCTACGAGTACAAGTCCAGCCATGAGTGCTTTTTTCGCTTTTTCACGGCTGTCAAAATACCCACCCTCAACGAGCAAAATATCTATTCGCTCCTTCGGTCCTGTTGTCATGAAATCCCTACCTATCTAGCATCCATGCTAATTTGCATTTTTCTTGCGTTTAGCCTTCATGCCCTGCACAATATTAACTATTCCTGCCGCATTTAAGCCAACTTCATCACGTTGCTGCTCGATACTGCCATGCTCGATAAACAAATCAGGAATACCTTTCATTCGTACAGTGACATGATCGATTTGCTGTTGTGCATAAAATTCAAGAATCGCACTGCCTAATCCACCAAGCTCAGAGCTTTCCTCGATTACAACAAGCTGTTTATGCTGTGCAGCAAGTCGAAGCAGCATTTTTTCATCTAAAGGCTTAATAAAGCGTGCATTGATGATCTCTACATCAATACCTTCGCGAATAAGTAGCTCTGATGCTTCCTTAGCCACCTTGATCATGGGACCAATCGCTAACAACGCAAATGGTGAATCGCCTTCTTTAAGCACTTCCCAAGATCCAATTGGAATGCTTGTAAGCAGCGGATCAATTTCCACACCTTCCGCATGAATTCGCGGATAACGAACAGCAATCGGACCATCGTTATAATCTAGTGCTGTTTTCATCATTTGGCGAAGCTCGTTCTCATCCTTCGGCATCATTAAGACCATATTTGGCACATGACGTAAAAATGGTATATCGTACACACCTTGATGTGTTTCTCCATCAGGACCAACAAAGCCTGCACGGTCAATTGCAAATACAACATTAAGGTTCTGACGGCAAATATCATGCACCACTTGATCGTATGCACGTTGCAGGAAGGTAGAATAAACAGCAAAAACTGGCTTCATTCCTTCAATTGCTAGCGCTGCCGACATTGTCGCTGCATGCTGCTCAGCAATCCCGACATCAATCATTCTTGCTGGATAGCGAGCGGCAAATTCCATAAGACCAGAACCGCCTGGCATCGCAGGTGTTACAGCCACTACACGTTCGTCCTGCTCAGCAAGCTCAATTAGTACATCACCGAACACTTTCGTATACATTGGTGGACCAACAGCTTTGACCATTTTACCTGATTCGATTTTATAAGGAGAAGCACCATGCCATGCATGTGAATCTTTTTCTGCAGGCTTATAGCCCTTACCTTTAGTTGTAATTACATGAACAAGCACTGGACCGTTAATATTGTCCGCTTGCTTTAATGTCTCAATTAAAGCTTCTGTATCATGACCATCTACAGGTCCAAGATAAGATAACCCAAATTGCTCAAACAGAATTCCGCTCATTAACAAATATTTCACGCTATCCTTGAAACGGCTTACCGTCTCCGCTAGCTTTCCACCAATTGCTGGGATTTTGTTAAGCAGCTGATGAACTTCCTCTTTTGCTTTTTGGTATTGACGTCCCGTTCTAATTTTACCTAAGTAATGGTGAAGCGCCCCGACATTAGGAGCGATCGACATTTCGTTATCGTTAAGTACAACGATTAGTTTACGCTTTTCATGACCGATATGGTTGAGTGCTTCTAGCGCCATACCACCCGTTAAAGCACCATCGCCAATGACCGCAACGACACGGTTAGTTTCACCTTTAAAATCACGCGCCATCGCCATCCCAATTGCCGCTGACAACGAAGTACTGCTGTGACCCGCTTCCCATACATCATGCGGACTTTCACTTCGTTTAACAAACCCGCAAAGCCCTTTATATTTACGTAATGTATCAAATTGATCTTTACGACCTGTAATTATTTTATGAACATAAGATTGATGACCAACATCAAAAATAAACTTGTCACTTGGACTATCAAATAAATAATGCATCGCCAAGGTAAGCTCTACAACTCCGAGATTAGGAGCAAGATGACCACCAGTAAGAGACAATTTCTCAATTAGAAATTGACGAATTTCTTCTGCTAATTGATCCAATTGCTCAACTGTTAACGATTTTAATTGTTGCGGGCCATCTATTTGATCTAAAAGCACATCGCCTTCCTCGCTTTCAAAAGGGTTGTAATTCTCGTAATCCAAATTTCAGACAACTAACGGTATTATAACACATTCTATTCATCCTACATAATGGAAGCTGTTCTACGAGTACAACACTTGTATTTCCTACTAATATTCACGGGTAACTAAATAATCTGCCAAAGCAAGTAATTGATCGGTGTAGGCAAGCTCAGCGGAAAGAATCGCTTCCTTTGCCGCTTCCGTTAAATCAGTCACAAGCTTCTTACTATCTTCCATACCAAGTAAATATGGATACGTTACCTTTTGCTCTTCAATATCGCTATTAACTGGCTTGCCAAGCTTTTGCTCATCACCAATAATATCTAAAATATCATCCTGAACCTGAAAAGCCATACCTATATTACGTCCAAACAGCTCAAGTTGTTTCAACTGAAATTCATTTGCCCCAGCAATTCTTGCACCGGCCTTTACTGAAAAGACAATGAGATCACTTGTTTTATGCTGATGAATGTATTCGAGCTGCTCTAGTGAAGTAATTCCTTGCTCACCCTGCATATCAGCAACCTGCCCACCAACCATGCCTAAAGCTCCTGCATAAGTAGATAATTCATCGATAATTTCTATTGCTATATCTGCAGCAAGTCCGTTCTCCTTCACTAGTGCTGTAATAAAGCCAAATGCTCCAGTTAACAATGCGTCACCTGCTAAAATCGCCATCGCTTCACCGAAAACTTTATGATTGGTAGGTTTACCGCGTCGTAAATCATCGTTATCCATGGCAGGCAGATCATCATGAATAAGGGAATAGGTATGAATATATTCTACCGCACATGCTGCAGCAATCGCATTTTTCACCATTGTCTGATCAGCATTTACCGCATAAGCAGATGCTAGTACTAAATAAGGTCTAATTCGTTTACCACCTGCAGTTAACGAATATTCCATCGCTTCTATTAGCTGGCTCGGCGCACCTTCAAATTTACTTAAGCTTTGCTTGAGCTCCTCTGTTATTTCCTGTGCTACTTGCTGAATATGCTTATGTATCGTTGCGGATTCGATCACAATTTATTCTCCTTTTTCTAATTGTGAGGATGTAAATGCTTTGGTTGTAATGCCCTGCTCATTCTCAATTAGCATTTCAATTTTACTTTCTACTTGTTTTAGCTTTCCTGTACATAAGCCTGAAAGCTTCATGCCTTCCTGATATAGCTTGATTGCTTGCTCTAGTGGTACATCACCATGCTCAAGCTGGTTAACAATTGCTTCAAGGCGTTCTAAAGCCTGCTCGAAGCTTAAATTTTCGTTCGACATAACTATTCCTCCTTAGTGCCCCCTGTTACAGGTTTGGTTGTTGATCTATAGACAAAAAAGCTTCGCTTTGTTGGCATTCTATAGTGTGCTTCATTGCATCGGACAACGTTGACCATTAGAAACACTTTTTCCATGCTGTATGTTTCTAAACGCTCCGCTACATGGTCTTCCAGATCTTTTAACATCCTCTTTTCAATGAAAGTTAAAAGTCTGGGAGATCAGCACCAAGAAGTTTGCGTGAAGCTAGGGAACGAGGAACGCAGCGTACGTTTTTGGTACGTGAGTACCGCAGGCTCCCGATGAATGCAAACTTCGACGCCGACTAAGCTACAACGCTCCACATCGTCATGGTCTTCTAGATCTTTTAACATCCTCTTTTCAATGAAAGTTAAAAGTCTGGGAGATCAGGACCAAGAAGATGGGGTAAAGGTTAGAAATTGAGGAGCGCAGCGTAGATAAACCTACGTGAGCACCGCAAATTTCGGCTGAACCCCATATTCGACGCCGACTAAGCTACAAC
>Ga0182739_1000131_pt1 | contig 143462 bp, 128 predicted proteins | sample eDN5th30CBELigBY_FD_128873 | JGI IMG/M metagenome (GOLD analysis project Ga0182739, IMG submission 128873) | Enriched backyard soil microbial communities from Emeryville, California, USA - eDNA 5th pass 30_C BE-Lig BY (version 2) (version 2) | ecosystem: Environmental > Terrestrial > Soil >...
ATCGCTCCGGACAAGTAAGCTCTTTCGGTGCGCTTTTTAAATCATGCTGCTTCTTATCGTTATTTGAAGGAAGCAGCATGACTTAAAGGCGACTCACTTCGTTCTCCAGAGCTTTCTAGTCCTTCGCTGGTTGACTTCTTCGTAAGCTTCCTTTGCTGGATGCGAGCTCTTCTCTCTGTACTCCAGAGCTTTTTAATATTAATACGGCTGCAACCAGCTTCTTCTCTTCAGAAGAATGGTTGCAGCCGTATATTCTTTGTTTACTCAATTTCCATAGCGGCTCAGTTGCTCTTTATCCCAAGCTCTGCCTTGCGCTTTTGTTGCAAGCTGTAGATCTTCTCATAGATCTCCATTGTGGCAGTTACTGAGCCTAGGTTGCCATGGAAGCTGTCGCCTTGCTCGTAGTAGCCGTGAAAGTCTGAGCCTGCTGTTGTGATTAGGTTATATTTATCTGCAAGCTCGGTATAGTATTGTACCTGCTCTGGCATGTGGTCGCTGTGGTTAATTTCTACGCCATCCGGACCTGCTGCTAATAGCTTCTCAACAAGCTCATCATCACCGTATATGCCTGGGTGTGCGAGTACGCATACTCCTCCCGCTTCTTTAATCCATTGAAACGCTTCTGTTGGGTGTATCCGTAATGGCTGGACAAATGCCTTGCCATTCTCCCCTAAGTATTGATCAAATGCCTCCTGCTTGCTAGCTACAACTCCACGAGAGATTAACACCTCAGCGACATGTGGACGCCCTATCGAGCCCTTATCGCCGCTCACAGCGATCACGTCTTCCATGGTGATAGAAATACCTAACTCATTTAGCTTGCGAATAAGCAGTTCATTGCGCGCCTCGCGTGTTGCGCCTAGCTTGCTGATACGCTCAAGCCAAGTTTGATCCTCATTATTTGTAAAATAGCCAAGCACGTGAATATCTTTACCGTCTGCTACTGTACTAATTTCGATGCCTGGCAACAGCTTAATACCATGCTGCACGGCAGCCGCTTGCGCCTCAGCAATTCCTGCAATGGTGTCGTGGTCTGTTAAAGCCACTCCACTCAATCCTAGCTTTGCCGCCCTTGTTACGATTTCTGCAGGTGGGAATTGACCATCTGAAGCTGTAGAATGTACGTGCATATCAATTAAATTGTTTATAGCCATTGACTTAAATCCCTTTCTCGTAAAAAATTCAAGAATGTCACAGCTGATATCGGGAGCAGCGTTGACTTTAAGTAAACGGAATAGAATTGACGTTTAAACGTAACGTTCTCAATCGGCAATGTGCGAATTAAGCCTAACGCTGCTTCGTGCTTCACGGAGGAAACGGATAAAAATGAAATGCCTAAGCCAGCCTCTACAGCAGATTTAATCGCACCTGTACTGCCAAGCTCCATTACAATTTTTAGCTGCTGTGGATTATAGCCATTCTCCGTTAGCTTCTCCTCCATAACCTGTCGAGTACCAGAGCCCTGCTCACGCAAAATAAATGGATACTCAAGCACATCCTCCAGCTTCAAGCGCTCGAGCTTAGTTAGCGGATGGTCGGCAGGCACTACAAGCATTAGCTCGTCCTCCATAACCGCTTCGATGTGCATGTCGGGATGCTCAATTGACGCTTCAACAATCGCAAATTGAAGCTGATGGGTCTCAATTTCCTCGATCAAATGCGTCGTGTTCATCACCTTCATGCTAATTCCGATATGCGGATACTCCTTACCGAACGGCCCAAGCCAGCGCGGCAGGATCGATTCGCCGATCGTTAAGCTTGCCCCAAGCGTTAACCTACCTTTCTGCTGCTGCGTAAAGCTGGTCATCGCTTGATCGGTATCTCGAATAAGTTCAATGCTGCGTCTTGCATATGGAAGCAGCACTTTCCCTGCCTCAGTTAGCTCGATTTTTTTCGTCGAGCGCATAAATAATTTACATCCGAAATACTCTTCAAGCGACTGCACCTGCATCGTAACCGCAGGCTGCGTCATATATAAAGCCTGAGCAGCTGCGGAAAAGCTTCCGCGCTCTGCCACAGTGTGAAAAATATGTAATTGGTGAAAATTCAACGGCATGTTACCATACACCCTTTCTAGTTGTTGAAATTATACAACATTTCCCTAACGAATATAAGTAAAAAAACGCCTTGAAGCAGAGCACTTCGCTCGTCAAGGCGTTACAAATAAAGTCTAAAACTAAATGCTATATGCTCTTGTCTTGTCTTCAATATCCTTACTGTACTCTGTTTTTATCTCATTGCGATAAGAGCGTTCCACCTTACGCACATAAGATAAACGATGAAGCTGCTTCAGGTTTTCTTCAACCTTATCAGCATTCATATAGAGTACAACATAGTGTAGCTTACGAGACATATAGTGCACCGTGCCCAAACGCTCTAGGCCACGAGCTGCCTTTAAATCACTAACCCACACGATAAAGCCTGTTCGCTCTGGTAACATATATGACTCCCCTCTCAGTCATGACCAATCTAACCACAGCCTCCGCTGCCACAACTACATGAGCCTCCACCGCCGCAGCCGCCTGAGGCGCCCTTTTCATTGCTTGGTACTTTTATTGTATCTGATACAGAACGAGCGATAATGGTTGCAACCTCATGCAATAATTCATCAAGCTGCTTCTCAAACTGCTTGAATTGCTGCACACAAGGAATGCTATTCAGTCTCGCTTCCACTTCCTTCACGCGTTGACGCGCGTCATGATAGTTTGGATGAAACCTACCAAATCTTTGGGTTTCCTCAAACAGCTCCTTCGCACGTTCAAATTCACGTTGAATTTGTTTTACCTCTGTATTTTTAGCAACCTCCGATTGCCAGAATAAATATTCGGCAACAGGCTCAGATGCAATAATTGTATCACCAAGCTCATAGGCTTTGAGTAACAAGGAGCCCATATCAATCGTAGCAGCTCCAGGTTCGGTGGCAACAGCTTGTCCGTATTCGTACATTCATACCACCTCAATTAATTATTTGATACATCTTATACGTTATCATACTAAGGGAAGTCTGCCAATAGCTTTTATGCACCTTTTGCGTCTACTCCACAAGTTGAATGGCTTCAATACATTCCAAATTAATTTGCAGTGGTGCGAGTGTCGGTTGTGCATAAGCTGTAGCTATCAATGTCCACGCTCCCGCTTCCTCCTGCAAAGCTTTAGGTACAACCCGTGCAACCTTACCTTCTACTTTCATTATAAGCGCAAGTCCATGCTGAAGAGCAGTCTCAACAATTTGCTGCATGGTGGACCTGTGGTATCGTCGTAGCTCAGTTCTCCAGCTTCGAGTAATCTCTGTAATTGGCCATTGATCGTTCCACTGGAATGGAGGCAACACTTCTCCTTCACCAAGCTTACCAAGTGGATTGACAGTAAAACAACCCCATGCTGAAAGGGGTAAAGGGGTGTAGTTATTATCTTCTCCAGTTGACACACCAATATGTAATGGAATGAATGGTTCTCTGATATGCTCGCCAGCGTTCTCCAGCACACTTTCACTAAAAGTAAAAGCTTGCTCGAGCATAGCTAATACTAAGCTCGGCAGCATGCCCGCTGCAGCCTGTTCTAGCCATTGACGAAGATGTTCGTACGAATGACCTCTTTCATGGCAACGCTGAAGTGACTGCACGGTAACTCGCAATTGTACAATTTCCTGTATTACGTTTAGTTTGGCAACCTCTAACGCCTGCCACATTAGATATGGAACAGTACCAGGTAATATGTACAGCTCACCATTAGGCTCTAAATGCACATGGTCGTGCCGTTCAGCAGCGTTTTCCCTTTTAGCATAAAGCTGTGGAGGAGTATCATTTAAGTCACCATCAACTATATTGTCTGAATCCACTGCAAATGAAACAAGACCACATTGTCTAAAAACGTCGAGTAAATGTATTAGCTGTCTTATTCCATCACGATAAGCCGAGCCCTCTACAAGATCAGCGCTGGTGCCTATCCAAGCCCCATTACTGTTATAGAGATCGATTAGAAATGTCAGCATCAAGCTTCTGAAAGAGCTTGTAGCAGAATCCATTCTCTCCAAATTCCGTGCACCATGCTGCAGAAGCCATTGCCAAATGATATTATCCTGATAATCCTGAGTTAGCATTAGCCACTGTCTAAGCTTACTTCCATTCATTTTAAATTCGCGAGCTTCTCGCTCAATCAATCCCAGATCGTATGCAAGCTCTAGCAATAGCTTAACAGCCGACTCCCCGTCATTCGTCTCAATACTTGCTTCACCACTGGCAAACCACATTCGCCATAGCCGTCGAAGTGCATTAACATCGGCGTAATGCTCTATTTGCTTATGAAGCTGCTTTAAGAGCTTTTTGCTTAGCTCACCTTGCTTCGTAAAGGTTAGTTGCTGAGAAGTGAGCTCGTTAAGAAATAGCAGAAAGGACAAGCTTAACGGAACTGCATGTGCATACTGACAATGCTGACTAAACTCAGATGGCAGTTCGGAGTTCGCGCCTTCACCGTGTAGCTGATGTAGCAAGTCTAAGTCTGTGTCATCACTCCTCAAAACTTCACGCCAGATTTGGAAAATAGGAAGCGGCATTAGCCAATACTTACCGTGCCATTGGTGCTGAAAGCAGACAATAATGCCCCCTTGAGCAAAAGTATGCAAAGCGATGCGACATTGACGCTTCGATAGGCTAAGCTGCTCTGACAGCTGCTCCACAACGACTTCCTCAAGCTGAGCCTGCAATAATAAGCCGTTTAGCAGAAACGCCAGCACCTGCCGTTCATCATCAGCTAATTTGACAAAAGCTTGTTTTATCATTACAGGATCAACGATAGCCTGCTCCCATTCCTGATCATGGATAATACCTTTCCAAAGTTCATTGTCCATAAAATGTATCTTTACAGTTTCGTCCAACATCTTACTCCAGCCTTGGAGCTTACTCATATCATCACCTCGGCTTGCGACACACAACGATACTGATAGCCTTGCTCAAGCATAAACATGCCACGTTTCAAGGCAAATTCCGTTTCTTTACTTTGCTCGGTCACTAACGTGTAAAACCAAGCTTCGTTGCTGCCTTTTTTTGGACGCAGCAGTCTGCCAATGCGCTGGGCTTCCTCTTGGCGCGAGCCGAAGCTGCCTGAAACCTGAATCGCAACACAAGCATCTGGCAAGTCTACAGCCAAATTAGCGATTTTAGAAACGACAAGCGTCTTAATCTTACCAGCTCGAAACTCAGCAAAAATTTGCTCGCGCTGCTCATAGCTTGTACTACCAGTTATTAGCGGTAAACCAAGCTCTTCAGCAATATGCTGCAGCTGATGTATATATTGCCCTATAATGAGCGTTGGCTTATCCCTATGCTGCTTCAAAATTGCAACTACGGCATTGAGCTTATTCCGATTTTGCGCTGCAATTTTATGACGTGATCGTGGCGTGGCCTCGCTATATAGCTGCTGCTCCTCCTGCAGCAAGGGAATACGAACCTCGGTACAAACCACCTTAGCAATATAGCTCTCGCTTTCCGCTTGCTTCCAATTCATATCGTATAGCTTGGGACCAACTAACGAAAACACATCGCCAGCACAGCCATCCTCCCGAATAAGCGTTGCAGTCAAGCCTAGTCTGCGCGTTGCTTGCAGCATCGCAGTCATCCGAAAAATTGGTGCGGGCAATAATTGCACCTCGTCATAAATGATGAGCCCCCAATTACGTTCTGAAAATAGCTTCATATGTACATACTGCAGCGACTTACTGCTGCGATGAGTCAATATCGTATACGTTGCGATCGTTACCTTCCCTACCTTACGCTCTCGACCACAATACATGCCAATCTCTTGCTCACTAATTGTCGTTTTATCGAGCAGCTCAGCCTTCCATTGACGGGCCGACGTAACGCTGGAGGTTACAATTAACGCTTCTGTCTGCAAGCTCGCCAGTACACCTATTCCAGTTACCGTTTTACCAGTTCCGCAAGGTAGCACGATTACGCCACTTCCTCCAATTACATCGCGATGAAAGGCGGCGATTGCTTTACGCTGATAATCACGCAATTGAAAGCTATAACCATTATTCGTTGTTGGCAGTAATTCTATCGCTAAATTTTCACCTTCACGATAACCAACTTCATCCTGCACCGCATAGCCAGCTCGAGCAAGCTCTTGCTTAAGAAAGCCTCGTCCTTCTCGCTTAATTAGCCATGTATGATCATTACGACGCTCTTCGACCCAGCTGTCAGCTAGCTTTTTTTGTGCCAATTCCTGCATAACGATAGAATCACCGCTAAGCATTAGCTCTTGTCCGATCAATTGCAGTTTGAGCTTACCAAACCGTGAAATCCATAATTTAATCTGATCTCCACTTGCACTCGATAAGCCACCTCGACAATAGGTTCCAATAATTTGTAAAATTCGCTCGCTTTTAATACCAAGCGTTAATGCGTTCCATATCGTTAATGCTGTGCATTCGTATACCTCAAATTGCCCGAGCACTTTAAGAAGCTCTGTAAATGGTGTAATCGCTAGTCTAGCTTCTGAAGCTACTGACGAATTACGATCTAGCAGCATTGTCATATCACGCTGCATAATGATGATGTCCTTACGCTGCATCAATCTCTCCTGCCTTCCAATTTTCTACGTTTCAGTATTGAGATTTATGCATGCTAGTATGCCCTTGAAGGGCCGTTTTTATATATTGTCTATATTTTTAATAGCTATTTATGATATAATACGTATAATTATCGTGTTTTTACGATTTTCGACATGGTGGAGGATATTCTTTGCATGAGAAATTTGATCTTTGTCGTGTGCTTTACGGCAATAGCTTTACTGGCATCATGCACAAACTTATCGACAGCGACATCAAATGCTATTAGAGAGAATACCTGGTATCCAATAGGAAAAATTATTAGTAACGACACCTTTGAAATTATACTTGGCGATCATATTGAACAAGTAACATTTCTATCGCTTGATGTAGTTGATATTAATCATCAGTTACTTGGTGATGAGGTACATCAATTTATTGCTGAGCAGTTAACTGAATCAGCAGAAATTTCTCTTAGCTTTGACCAAGAGATTCGTAATGAAAGTGGTCAATTACAAGCCATTGTCCAATTAAAAAACGGTAATTCATTGAATGAAATGCTGCTAGAAGCTGGCTATGCTAAAGTACTTATTGTTGAGCCTAACATTAAAATGGAGAACAAATATAAGAAACATGAGCAACTAGCGAAAAGTAGCAAATTTGGCATTTGGTCTGATGACGAGGAAACGAGCAATGTGGACGTTACGTTGAAGGAAACAACGTATAAAGGGATTCGGCTTTCCGTCGTAAAAAAGGATCAAAAAGCAATTATTTCAAATTATACGTCTCAACAATTGGATCTTCACAATTGGAAGCTTGTAAGTGTTACAGGAAATGAAATTTATATTTTTGAAGATACAGTGCTGGAACCAGGAGAACACGTTATTGTTTATGCGAAAACTATTGATCATACTTCTGAAAAGCATACCTTTTATTGGGGTACAGATTATGTGTGGTCGCTGTCAAACAAAGAAAGTGCAGAGTTATACAACGTAAACAATGAGCTGATTGCCGAATGGACCGAATAGGTCGTTCGGAATCAGCTTTTTGTATTTTAGCGTCTCTACTCCTTACTGCTCTGTGCTATCTTGATAGTGATCTGCGTATTGCTCAGACGTTGCAACAAGCATACGGAGTGCAACCTTCATTGCTCGCTCATCAATATCAAATCTAGGATGATGATGGGCGTAATCGGCACCAATCTCTGGGTTACCTGCTCCAACAAACATAAAGCAGCCAGGTACCTTCTGAAGGTAATAAGAAAAGTCTTCTGCAATCATAATCGGTGAAGTATCGATCGTATCTTCCTCCCCAACGACTGACCGCGCAACCTGCAATACACGATCAGCTTCCACGTTATCGTTAATGACCGCAGGGTATCCTTTTTTTAGCTCATAGCTAAACTTGGCATCATGTAACTCGCAAATTTGCGAAACAGTATGCTCTACCTTTTTTTGTGCTAATGTTCGGCTTTCCTCATCAAAGGTACGAATCGTTCCTTTTAGCAAACAGCGCTCAGCAATTATATTGCTTGCCTGCCCCGCTTGAAATGTTCCAATTGAGATGACAGCAGGAGAAATCGGATTAATGTTACGACTAACAATCGTTTGTAGGCTTTGAACAATTTGTGTCCCTATGATGATCGAATCAATTGTTTGATGCGGCATTCCACCGTGCCCACCTAGACCTTGCACCTCGATCATAAAATCATCAACCGCACTCATAAAGTTACCGCTCTTCGTTGCGACCTTACCATATGCTAAAGGCGTCCAAAGATGTACACCGTACACAACATCTACTCCATCAAGCGCACCCTCAGCAATCATTGGTGCAGCGCCACCAGGTGCAACCTCCTCTGCCGGTTGAAATAGCAGTCTTCGCTCACCGCGCAATTGCTCCTTATGCTGAATATAAAACTGTGCAATAGCAAGCAATGTCGCCGTATGTCCGTCATGACCACATGCATGCATCACATTCGGTACCTTAGATGCATATTGGGTTTGCTTCTCGTCTTGAATCGGTAATCCATCCATATCTGCACGTAAAGCGATCGTAGGACCTGGCTGTTTACCTTTTATCGTTACAATAATACCATGATTAGTTTGACAGCGTGTTACGTCACAGCCCATTGAGGTTAGCTGTTCTGCGATCCAAGCTGATGTTTGCTGCTCTAGAAATGAAAGCTCTGGATATTGATGAAGATAACGTCGCCAAGACACTGCCTTACTATAGATTTGATCAGTAAATTGCTCCAAATGTGTCATAATGTCCATGTCAGTTACCTCCCACAACTTATATACATTCTAATTTATAGTTTAACAGAAAAAAGCGTCTGACGGTAATCAAACTGTATAATGTAATCTTCTAATCTATTATTTGTCTATTAGTAAAGCTTGCACAAGCGATAGAAACATACTATCATTATGAAAGAATACACACTCATCTTATCGTATTTAGGAGGAAATGGAATGATTATCGAAAATTCCGGATTGAACGGACTAAAGAGCGAGCTTGGCTATTTAGATGAAGTTACTGAAAAAGCTGGCTTTTTTCGTGGGCAATGGGAATACTACCGAGCTACATATGATCTTAAATTAGAAGATAGTGCTTCAGGAAACGTTTACTATCTTCGTATTAATACTCGCGCTGTAGAAGGAAAGCTAGAGCAGCCGCATGCTGTACTTGTCATTGAAGATGTTTATATTGGTCGTGCGACCTTCCCTCATGGTTTGGAATATGAATCCGAAATTCCTAGACCAATTATGAACACTGTGAATAATGTCATTAAATCATTGCATGCTGCTTTGAGCTAATGACGAGGTATAGACAATGAAAGCTCCGCAAAAAGCAAGTAAAGGTAGACCTGACTTTCTACTGCTTATTATGACTTTAATGCTAGTTGGATTTGGTCTTGTTATGGTGTTTAGCGCGAGCTCTGGTGTCGCGGTTGTATCCGATATGTACAACAATGACCCTCTCTACTTTACGAAGCGCCAGCTCATGTGGGCTGGCATCGGACTAGTGGTAATGTTTTTTACAATGAACATTCCGTTCCGCCGAATTAGAAAGCTGCAATCCTTGTTTTTTTTAGTGGTTATTATCATGCTAGCGCTTGTGCCATTTATAGGGGTTGAATTAAATGGCGCTCGAAGCTGGTTCGGCTTTGGAGGACTAGGAATACAACCAACTGAGCCCGCTAAGCTAGCACTCATCTTGTATTTGGCAGCATTAATTGCAAAAAAAGGTGAAAAATTTCGAGATTTTAAACGTGGCTTGCTGCCAGTATTAATTATTGTTTGCTTTGTTTGCGGATTAATTATGATGCAGCCCGATCTAGGAGCCGTTATCATTATTGCAGGCTGTGCAGCGATGATGATTTGGGCAGCAGGAGCCAAGCTACAGCATTTGCTTCTAACACTTATTAGCGCAATTGCTGTGCTCACCCCGATTGTACTAATTGCAATGGAATTAAATCCAACAGCTTGGGAATATCGTATTGGACGCTTCACAGCTTTTCTTGATCCACTTTCTCACGCTCAAGGTGACGCTTGGCAGCTAATATCTTCACTGCAAGCATTAGGTCATGGTGGTTTTGGAGGGGCTGGATTCGGTGAAAGTGTACAGAAGCTTCATTACTTAAAGTATGCATACAGTGATTTTATTTTTGCAATCATAGCTGAAGAATTCGGCTTTATTGGTGCTACTTTATTTTTGCTGTTTATGGTTGTATTCATTTGGCGCGGATTTATCGTCGCCGTTCGTTGCAAGGATACTTTCGGAATGTTAACTGGAATTGGTATCTCTTCCTTGCTTGCGATTCAAACCTTTATTAACATTGGTGGCGTAACAGGAGCAATTCCGTTAACAGGTGTAACCTTGCCATTTATAAGTCATGGTGGTACATCGTTAATGTTTATGCTCATGAGTATGGGAGTATTGTTAAGTATCTCTCGTGATTATAATCGAGTCACAAACAAAACTACAATTGTTTCCGTAACAACAACAAAAGCGACTGCCTCACCCGACGAGATGTAGGGTGGCAGTCGCTTTTATGATGAATAAGTACTATTTCAGACGTACTACTACTTCTTCAGGCTCTTCTTCCTTGAATACGACACCTTCAACTTTAACATTCACTTCGACAACATGAAGTCCTGTCATATTTGTTACAGCTTCACGTACGTTTAACTGTAATTGACGACAAACTTCCTGAATAGGGATTCCGTAATGTACAATAATGCGAAGGTCAATTGCTGCTTCCAGCTGACCAACCTCAACAGTTACACCTTTTTGTACGTTTTTTCCACTTAGTCGTTTAGCAAGCCCTTCAGAAATTCCTCCAGACATTGCTGCTATTCCAGGCGTTTCGAGTGCTGCAAGTCCCGCTATTGTAGCTACTACATCATCAGAGATACGAATTACACCAGTTTGAAGTTCCTCGGTCATGTCACTCACTCCTCATTATGCCATATATATACATTGTATAAGATATCACTAGCTTAATCAAGTTGAAGTACAAAATAATGAAAGCTTGCGATATCGTATTCGACAAAAACTACAAAAAAAGAACAACCTCTATAGAGATTGTCCCTTTTGATCCAATGCCTCATATAATACAGCCAGATTACGTTCTAGTCGACTTAATATTTCTTTCCCCTCGATATCAGTTACTAATCCAATCCGAGTAGCAAAATCAACCTCACGCGAGAATCCATACATTTGCGTATCTAACACTTCTTCATACAGTGGACACTGACGGGTAGTAAGATTCGCCATCTGGACTTCGATAAGCTTTTCTATTTTAGCTGCATCTTCCTGTAGAAGACGTAGTGCTCGTTCAGATAATAATTCAGTGCGCTCTAGTGCAGACATCGAACCCCTCCTTCACACCTTCTCCAACAACTTATACTCTCTTTATATTAGACGAAAATCGAAATTAGTACAAGAATAAACTAGATAAAACTCAATATTACCTAAATGCTCTAAAATTATTACACTAAAAAACGCCTCTCCGTTATAGAGAAGCGCTTCTTTATTACTCAGGAATGATTGTTACATTCAAACCATGCTTTGCAAAAGCTTCAGCCAATGCTTTTTTAGCTTCTTCGGCATCTGGTCCATGTACATGAAGCTCATACGATTGATTACCAACTAAAGTCGTGAACAGACCTAGAATACTCTTTACATCAATGTATTTACTATCTGCTTGTAGTACGATTGAAGAAGTGAATTTACTTGCAAGTTGTGAAATTTCCACAATAGCTGCGTTATTTGACATGGGAGATCCCTCCATAGAAAATAAGTAATATCAGTTACATCATACCTTGAAAACAGGTATCCTTCAAGCGTTTTCCCTGCAAATTTACAATTAGCTCCTTAATTTTTCAGGATTTAGCTCTTGTAAGTCATCGACAACGAATAATCCATCCTTACGGATCAGTTCTCCATCGAAGTAAATTTCACCACCTCCATATTCAGGTCGTTGAATAAGGACGAGGTCCCAATGAATCGCGCTGTTGTTGCCATTATTACATGTCTCATAGCATTGGCCAGGTGTAAAGTGAAGGCTACCAGCGATTTTCTCATCAAAAAGTATATCATTCATCGGATGTAAAATGTAGGGGTTAAAACCTATTGCAAATTCACCTACGTAACGTGCCCCTTCATCAGTATCTAAAATTTCATTAAGCTTTGCAGTCTGATCTCCTGCTTCTGCCTCGATGATTTTCCCTTGCGAGAACGTTAGCTTCACATTTTGAAATGTTGTTCCTGAATATACCGTTGGGGTATTGTACTGAATCACACCCTCTACGGAATCTCGGATCGGTGCAGAGTAAACTTCGCCATCAGGAATATTCCGATGCCCAGAGCACTTCTTCGCACCAATTCCTTTGATCGAGAAGCGTAAATCCGTTCCTGGTGATACAATGCGAACCGTATCTGTCTTACTCATACGCTGATAGAGTGCCTCCATTGCTTGTTCCATCTTCGCATAGTCAAGATTACATACATCAAAATAGAAGTTTTCAAATGCTTCTGTGCTCATTCCAGCAAGCTGAGCCATTGATGGGTTCGGGTATCTTAAGATTACCCATTTTGTATGCTTTACTCGTTGCTCCATATGTACCTTCGCACGATGAATAGATTCGTACCACTTAATCGCCTGCTGCGGCACGTCGCTAAGCTCATTGACATTACCTCCAGAACGTACACCGATATAGCCATGCATCTGCTTCATACGCGCATAATCTAGCTCGGTCCATAGCTCGATTTGTTCCTTCGTAGCATTCATAAGCAGGCTACGTGTTAGCTCTCTTGGATTAAGCTCAACGAACGGTCTGCCACCTCGCTTGCTAACCTCCTCAATGAGCGCCTTAACAAGCTCAATTTCTTCACCAATCATTTCAATCATAATATTTTCATTTGGTTGAACATCAATGGAGTATTGCACTAGGTTTTGTGCCAGTCTTTGAATTCTAGAATCTCGCATGCTCTTTCCCCTTTCTCATTTACAACCGCCTTATTTCATCGTATCACCTCATCTGGCGTTAGATCAAATGTAATATTGCTTTTGCGATATTCTTTAACCTCCGCCCCCTCCTTAACATATGTCATGTTGACCTGCTCGTTCATATGTAGCGCTACAATGCGTGTAGTATCGATTGTAATCTCATAATGTGTCTTAACCTTCAGCTGCTCTAATAAGCGCTCTAGCTCCTGCTCAGAGCGTTCTACCTCCTTCTTCAATGCTTCTACTAGCTGTCTATCCTTCTGCGCTGTTGAGAGCACTTGTAAAGAGACATTGTTCAGCTCTTGCTGCAATTGATTTTTCCAGCGCTCAGTCGCTGCCTCAGGCTTTACCTCCACGCCGATGACAACGATATTTTTCTCCTTCTCTTCATCCAAGCCATTGTGAATAATTTCAGCATGCTCAATATTTTCCACAATAAAATCAAGATCATTGATGGGGTTATGGACAAAGCTGCTGCTTTGCTGAGCATGCATGGCGATTTGCTTATGCTTTTCAATTTGCCCTTCAAAGGCAAATGGTGCTAAAGCCACCCCTTCATCAAATCCCATAACGACCGAGCCGCTAAAGCGAAAATCGTCTTCGGCAATCATGCCTGCATGAACAAGCTCAAGCCATTCCTCTGCCGTGCGGTTTCCTGAGATTATGCTGCAGGCAGCAACAAAAACACAGCATATTAGCACGCCAATAAGACTACTATTTCTACGCATAGTTCACCTCATAAACCGTAATATGATATGAAGTAGAGTAACTCAATTATGCTGACGTTATGCGTAAAATAGAAAATAAAAAAGCCCTCTCTCTTTCGAAAGAAGGACTTTAAAGACAAGTATGCAATGAATTAACCGACATTCACACGATTACGACCATTGTTCTTAGATTCATAAAGCGCCATATCCGCACGATAAAACAGTGATTCTACACTAATTTTTTCGTGCGTGCTGTCCCATTCACTTATGCCGCAGGAAACAGTGACGCTAGGATCTGTTTCAGTTTGTACACGCAGTCTAATTCGCTCGGCAATTTGCAGTGCTCGAGATGCTGGAACATTAGGCAAATAGATCGCCAATTCCTCGCCACCCCAACGAGCTGCAATATCCCCATTACGAATTGAGGTGCGAATAATGGAGCTAACCTGAATTAGAATGCGGTCACCCACCTGATGACCATACGTATCGTTCACTGATTTGAAGAAATCAATATCAACTAGAATAAGTGAACCTTGGCTATCTGTCCGTTGCTTACGTTGAATTTCCTCATCCAAGTAATGTCGTACATGCAGGTTCGTTAAATTATCTGTAATAATCATTTTACGCATTTCTGCATGTAATGAGGCATTCGTAATAGCAAGACCGATATGCGTGCTTACGACCTGCAGCAGCTTATAGTTATCGTAAGAGAAATAGTTGGCATCTTGATGCGTTACTAAAATAACGCCCGTTACTTCTCCATCCACAAAGATCGGCGCACCAATCAATGAGCGAGAGTTTGTTTGCTCCATTAACTCTGAGGCAACTGAATTAGTATTTTTATAATCTGAGGTGATCAGCGCTTCACGCGTTTGATACACTACTCCAGTAAAGCCATAATCATTGGCAAATCTTTTACCCACTAACGTATCAAGATTGCTCGCACGTACTTTAAACTCACGACTTTTGCGATCCAATTGCAACACGCAGCAATAATCAGCAGCAAAGATTTTCAAAAGCTCAAGCGTAGCATATTGAAAAATCTCTCTTGAGCGCAACGATTGATTGAGTCGCTTCGTCATTTCATTAATAATTCTAAGCTCATTTATTAACAAATTAGATTGTTCGTACAGCTTCGCATTTTCAAAGGCTGAACCCGCCGTATCCGCGATAAGCATAAATGCTGGAAGATCGGATTCATCCCAGTGCGACATATTAATTTTAATACAGAGCACTCCATATGCAGCTTGCTTTCCATTCATTGGAATGGCCAAGCGGATGTAGCCTGGTTGCTCACGATCCGTACAGCATTTGCCTTCAAGGAAAGCCTCTGTTACGATATCATTTGCAGAATTGCGAAACTCTAAAGGCCTTACTCGACTATCCCCTTCAAGGTGATCCTGAGATAGATACAATAAAATCTCGGAATCCTGATACAATTCTTCAAGACTGTACAGCATTTCTCGAACGACGCTTTCTGCGTCAAATTGATCATATAGCCGCTTGGAAATTAGGAACAAACGTTCACGATGGGTTGCTTCTTTATCGATTAATGTTTTTTGTAACATAATTTCTTTAACAAAAACATTTTCAAATACACGATAAAAATGCAAACGAAAATGCTTCATATAACTTTGGAGCTCTGCCTTACTAATACCATGCTGCTCATTGGTAGCGTAAATAATAGCAGCAAAAACCTTATTATCCTTGCGTCTTAGCACAGGAATGGCACTAAATTGCACACCATTCTCTGTTAGTACGGTGTAGTCTTCACGCAGTAGACATTGCTCTGCTAGCGAATTCATCACTTCGTCCCAGTTATCTGCCTGCAGCTTATGGTCTGGCGGCATATCTGTGCTATAGATTAATGCGCTCTTAGAATAAAGTCTAAATATTCCTAGTTGGGTCGCATCGATATCCTTTGCATCTTCATACCAAGCCTTAAAGCTCTCCATATACAGCTCTGGTAAATACGGCTCATCTGCATCATGGAAATCTTCATCAGTAAACCAGAGCACGGGTTTATTTATATCAATTATTCCGTCCATCTTCATTGTACCCAACCCTTTCCTTCACTACCCTAAGGAGATGAGCGTTTCTCTTCCCTATCATACTCTATTTTTAAGAACTTTGCACTAATAACATATAAATTATTAGGTCTTTAGGAGGTATAATTGGAAGATTATTTAGGTTTAAAAAGTTTTGCGCTTTCATTTCTTGACTTTTACATCCCAGACTTTATAATATTAATGATGGTATTATGGGCGTACGGTTTTGTGTCACCCTCAGGATTTGTAAGGACTGTTAGGCCTGCGGCTGATGTGCCTGACAGCGTAGCTTGCGAGCTACACCTTCTTGTCCGCGAAACACAACCCCATCCTCAATAATTTCATTTGATGAAGGAGTTAATCGACACATGTCACGTTATACTGGTCCTAAATTTAAACTAAGCCGCCGTCTTGGAATTTCTCTAAGCGGTACAGGAAAAGATCTTAAAAGACCGTTCCCTCCGGGACAACACGGTCCAAACTCTCGCCGTAAAGTAAGTGGCTACGGCTTGCAACTTATGGAGAAACAAAAACTTCGCCATATGTACGGTCTAGGCGAAAAGCAATTCCGTAACCTATACAGCAGAGCTACAAAAATGAAAGGTATTGCCGGTGAAAACTTCATGGTTCTTCTTGAGAGCCGTTTGGACAACTTGGTATACCGTTTAGGTTTTGCTAACTCTCGTGCAGGTGCTCGTCAGCTAGTTGCTCACGGTCACGTTACTGTTAACGGTAAAAAAGTTGACATCGCTTCTTACGCTGTGTCTGTAGGCGATGTAATCGGACTACGCGAGCGTAGCCGCAGCTTGAAATCTGTGAAAGAAGCTCTAGAAGGTCGCGTTCATTTGCCGAACTACCTTGAGTTCAACGATCAAGCTCTAGAAGGTAAATATGTTCGTTTGCCTGAGCGTTCTGAGCTTTCTCAAGAAATCGACGAGAAACAAATTGTCGAGTTCTACAGCCGTTAATATTTACGGTTTACAGAATTCAGCCTCAAAAGCCCTAATAGCCCTTCAGTTGAAGGCTTTAGGGCTTTTTCTTTTTACTGAGATGAAATCCTTTACGTAATATGCTACCAGTTAGAGTTAATATAGATTAGCAATCCAATGGATTAGACCTGCTCTAAGATGTTAGAAAGTATACTGAAAGTCCCACCTGTGCATGGATGGGACTTTTCTTTTTATTATATGATGAATGTCTGTTATATTATGACTTTGTTATGAATTGTATAATTCACCCTTTATATGAGATTTCCTCTTTCTTTTTCATCCTTTTTTCAACTGATTGCTTGTCTCATACCACTCAAGCGCTCTTACTTCTAATTCCTTCACAAACTGATCTTTGCCATTGACATACGAATCAATATCATATGGAAATTGACTAGCTAGCCCTTCCTTTAGAGCTCCGTATTGCCTACTTACCTCTGGATGAACCTTTAAATAATCTCGAAACGCTAAGTGTCTGATGATTTCATGACTGCCTTGCTGATAGATGTGAATATGATGCGTACGCTGGTCTCCACCTTTTTGAAAATATCTACGTCCAGCTATTCCATTTTCCCCTTTAGCTACATAGCCAATTTCTTGCATTGCTTCATTGTATTTATCCACTTTTGTGATGTCTCGTACCACTGGCATGATATCGATGATTGGTTTTGCACTTAACCCTGGAACTGAGGAGCTTCCAATATGATAAATATCTACGAGCTCATCTCTATAAATTTGTTGTAAATGATTAGCCTCTTCCTTAAACAAATGAGGCCAAAGCTCATTGTATGAGCATACTTCTACCTTTCGCATACCAATCCCCGCTTCCCACATAAGAAGGCGTATGTTCATTCTGAGATAGAATAAACATACGCCTTTACTTATAGCTTCAATACTATTATTTATTCTCTGCTTCCTTTTCAAGCAGCGCCGCAGCGATCGCTTGCCCATCAATTACTGGCTTTGCTTCACCACCACTAGCGTTAACTTTACCACTTGTTAAATTCGAAATTAACTGGTTAACATTTATGCCCGTAACATTTTCTAGCATCTCAGGAGCAGTCGCCATTAAAGAGGTAACATAGTTGCTTACTCTCGCCGCTCCTTCGCCGTTTCCAGTATCTACAACCGATAGCTTATCGATATTGCCAAGCGGTTCAGCAATTTTACCCGCAAGCTCAGGAAGCATTTTTAACACAATATCCAATACTGCTGCTTCGCCAAATTTTTCAAAAGCAATGGCTAGCTTCTCTCTCGCTTCTGCCTCTGCCAAACCTTTCAGTCTGATAACCTCAGCTGTTGCTGTACCCTGTGCACGTTCAACATCAGCAATCGCAAGACCTTCTAGTCGTTTCTGCTCAGCGACCGCTTTAGCTTCCGCTTCAATACGGTACTGAACCGCATCGGCTTCACGAATTTGACGAGCTTTGTTTGCCTCTGCAGCCTGTTCTACTGCGTAACGATCGGCATCTGCTTTTTTCTTCACTTCCGCATCGTATTGCTTTTCACGCTTAGCAATTTCCATTGTTTCAAGGTCAATTTCACGCTCTTTACGTACGAGCTCAATCCGCATTTGCTCTTCAACAACGACTTGCTTCGCTTTCGCCTCTTGAATCGCATACGCTTGGTCAGCTTCCGCCTTCGCAGTATCCTGATCCTTTTTGAAGGATGCGATTTTCATCTCCTTATCACGCTCAGCCTCGGAGATATTCGTATCTTTAAGTAACTCAGCCTTTTGTGCTGCTTCAGTCGCTAACGCCTTCTGAATCGTAGCATCACGAGCTGCTTCTGCTTCAGCGATTTCTGCATCTCGTTTTACTGCTGCGATTCTAGGCTTACCTAACGCATCTAAGTATCCATGCTTATCACGTACATCTTTGATCGTAAAGGAGACGATCTGCAGTCCCATTTTTTTCAGGTCACGTGCTGCAACACCTTGTACCTCTTGCGCGAATTTATCACGATTACGATAAATTTCCTCAACGGTCATCGTACCAAGAATTGCACGTAAATGTCCCTCTAGCACCTCTTGCGCTTCACTTTTTAACGCTTCAGTCGGCTTGCCGAGAAACTGCTCAGCAGCTGTAGCAATATCTTCAATCGAACCTCCGATTTTAATAATCGCTACCCCGTTAGAGAATACAGGAACACCCTGTGCAGAATATACCTCTGGTGTTGCGATATCTAGCTTATGTGATAGTAATGATAAATATTGAGATTGTTGAAAGATCGGAATGATAAATGCACCGCCGCCGCGGATAATTTTTACCTTTCTCCCAGATTCATCAACCATCGTATTACGTGAACCGAGAAATGATCCCGTCACGAGCATCGCTTCATCTGGACTAACCGTTTTATATCTTGCCCAAAAAGCCAACCCTAGTACTACAATTACCCCGACAATAATAGCTGCAATTGTTACTGTGAAATTATCCATTCAACATGCTCCTCTCTATTTCAAATCAATTTCTGAGACTAGCAACACACCATCTTCCAAATCAACAACAACAACTGTAGCTTCTCCCGATATGGCAACACGGTCGAAACTCGAAGCGATATGATTGACAATGCCACCTGCTGTTTTAATAATGACCTCACCATAACCTTCTGTAGGAATCGGAACTGTTACTTGTGCTTGTTTACCTACCAACTCAGCGATTGAGTAACTTAGGGAAACCTCCGCATTAGCCATTGGTTTAATGTAAACATAATAGATGAGCACAATACCGACCACAGCAGCGACTATCGCTAAACTTATAATCGTTAGCGTTGACCAAGCAGAAAGCCTACTCATCAGTATCCCTGCACCACCAAACACCGTCAGCCCACCCATAATCGTCGTTGGCTGTAGAATCGGCAGATGACTAAGGTTAAGCCATTCAGTAGAAGCATCTATTGCTCCTGCTAGTGCATCGCCAAAAATGACAACGATTAGCGTGTAGAGAATACCGATTAGAAAACATACCCAAAATAATGTTTCCATACTCCCCTCCTCCTTACTCATATGTTGCTGCTTCAGGAAAGATTCATTTCAACAAGCAATATGGTAAAACAATAACTTCAAATTCTCAACCTACTTGACCAAATGTTTACCAAATTGGCAATGATTCCAACCTATTATATTATACAGTATTTTTAGCCGTTACGTTTCATAAATTGACAAAAAAATGCGTAGGCTAGCTATTTTATGATATAATATTACCGTTATGCTAGAGGAGGTATGTAAAGTAATGAAAGAGGAACAAAAACCACAGTCTCAGTCTCGTTCATACGGAGCATTTCGGTGGTTTAGCCTTATTAGCTTCTTAACATTAAAATGGATCATTCTTTTTGTTATTTTTGGCGGATTGCTTGCAGGTGGATTGGTTGCCGGTTATGTGGCTGCCAATGTGAAGGATGAAGAAATACGTCCCCAATCTTATATTCAGAGTAAAATTGAAGAATATTCGATGACGGGCTACGTCTACTTTAACGACGGAACATTAGTAGGTCAATTACGTACCGACGAAGATCGTATTGTCGTTACATACGAAGAAATTCCACAAATTGTACTTGATGCACTTGTTGCAACGGAAGACCAGTACTTTTGGAACCATATTGGCGTTGATGCCTATGGACTTGGCCGTGCTGTGAAGGAAAAATTGTTTAATGAAGATACGCAAACAGGCGGAAGTACATTAACTCAGCAGCTTGCAAGACGGGTATTTTTAAGTCTTGACCGTACGGAAAGCCGTAAAATTAAAGAAATCTTTCTGTCGATCCGAATGGAGAGATATTTGAAGAAAGAAGAAATTATTACAGCATACTTAAATAAAATGCCTTTCGGCAACGGTTCAAATGGTTATCAAGTATTTGGAATTAAAGCTGCGGCAAAAGGAATTTTCGGTGTTGAGGATTTGAATAAGCTCAATACTGCGCAAGCGGCTTACTTAGTTGGATTGCCTCAGCTTCCATCCAAATACACTGCGTTTACAGGAACTGGTTCTTATAATGAGACAGGAATTCAGAACGCAATTAAACGTCAGCATACCGTATTAAATCGTATGAAAGAGACTGGTAAAATTACTAATGAGGAATATGAAAAGGCTTTAAGCTTTGATGTTCGCTCATCCATTACCGAGCCGACTGAAAAAGCCTATAATACGTATCCATTCCTAATGCTTGAAGCAGAGCGTGAAGCTGCAAAGCTGTTGCTGCTGCAAGAAAATAACGAGCTGACACTTCAAGATTTAAATAAGGAAGAAAATGCTTATTTAGTTGAGGATGCACGAGACGCCCTATTACGTGGTGGATATCATGTCCATACGACGATCGATAAAGAAGTTTATGATATTATGCGTGAAATTGGCAGCAACCCTGACAACTTCACACCAGACAGTCCAGAAAAAGGGATTGAGCAAGTTGGTGCGATGCTAATCGATCATTCAACAGGAGCTATTCTTGGTATGCTGGAAGGTCGTGACTTTTATCAGGAACAGCTGAATCATGCGACGCAAATGATTCGTCAACCAGGTTCAACTATGAAAACAATCGCAGCTTACTTACCTGCTATCGAAAAGGGAATTGTTCAGCCTGCGAGCATTATTGATGATTCGCCGTTAATTTTGACTGACGGTCAAAAAGGGTTCCATATCCCAATGAACTCCAATCGTAAGTTTGCTGGGCTAGTTACTGCACGTAATGCGCTTAATCGCTCTTTAAATATACCTGCTTTGAAAATTTACAACGAGGACTTAACAATCCCTGTCGCACTCGATTTTGTTAAAGAGCTTGGCGTTACGACATTAACCGATTCCGATTATTATGCGAAAACTGGGGTTATCGGTGGTCTTGAGCGCGGTGTAACGGTAGAAGAAATTACTAATGCTTATGGTACGATTCCTAATCAAGGTGAACTTAATGATGCCTATATGATCGAAAAGATTACCGATCCGAACGGCAAAGTTGTATATGAGCATAAAGCTGCTCCTAAACGTGTATTTTCTGAGCAAACTGCGTTCCTTGTAACAGATATGCTTCGTACGGTTATTGCTGATGGCGCAGGTACTGCTGCTTCGTTACGCAGTCAGTTAAAAGCATATAAATCCATTCCATTTGCAGGTAAAACAGGTTCTACTCAAAGCTATGGCGATGTTTGGTTCGTTGGTTTTACGCCAGATGTTACGTTAGGGGTATGGGCAGGTTATGAAAAACCGATCCATACGTTATCGACAAATGGTAGAGCGCGAGCTCGATCGGTTTGGGCTTTAATCATGAATGAACTTACTGAAAAACGTCCTGATTTGTTTGAAACGAAGGAATTTACGCAGCCTGAGGGCGTTGTAAAGGCGACTGTTTCATCAACAAGCGGACTATTACCTTCTGAATTAAATAGGGCAGAAGGATTGTTAGTAACTGATTGGTTTAATCAACAGTATATTCCTAAGGAAAGAGATAATTCACTTGTTAGCATGAAGGTTATTGAATATAACGGCATTAACTACAAGCCGAATGAAAAAACACCAGAGGATATGCTTGTAGATAAGGTTGTAATCGTGCGTAAGACTCCGCTGGATCAGCTAATGCTTGATCTTCAAGCAGCGCAAGCGAAGCTACCAGCAAGCAGTCGTCGTGATCTTTCAATTTATGTGCCGGCTGATGCAGGACGTGACGCTCCTTCTATTGTTGATCCACGTCAAGATGACGGAGCAAATCCAGATTATCCGCCAAACGTGAGATTGAACAAAGCTGACAATGGAAGCTTCGTATTGAGCTTTGAAAACAGCGGTTCTCAAGATGTTGTTGGCTATCGCATCTTCCGTTCGATTAACGGTGGCGAATACGAGAAGTATGGAGATTCAATAATATACAGTAAAGATAAGTACGCTGTCACAGTTGCTGTAGATCCAAATCAGTTTACTAGCTTCTATGTCGTTGCTGTTGACGTCGTTGGTAAGCAATCCGAACCAAGCTTAACGGCTGAGCATGGTGTTTATAACCCATTGCCTGAGTTTGAAATCCCAGGCTTCCCTGATGGCACTGAAGGCTCAGAGGGCGCTGAAGGTAATAATGGCAATGGTGATCCGGTTAACAATGAAGGTAACGGCAATAACGGTAATAGCAGCGGTTCCGGCAACGGTGGTAATGGCAACAATGGTAATGGTAACGGCGGTAATGGTAACGGCGGTAATGGTAACAGCAACAACACAGGGGCCGAACTAACCGCACCATCTGCACCAACTGGCTTGCATGCAGAATATGTAGGCTTCAACTTATTGTTAAGCTGGTCAGATAGTCCAATTAGTGAACAAATAACGGAGTACCATGTATATTACAGCGCCGACAATGATGGTCAATATACGTTGATTGGTACGACAAGCGTAGCTTCCTACGAGCATAGCGGTGCTCAATCCGGCGGTGCGTATGTGGTTACAGCTGTCAATGATGCTGGCGAATCGGGGCAGTCGGCTAAGCTGGTGGCCCAATAGATGCTCCGGAGAAAGTGATGAGTCAGCCACGGTTTAGGCTCCGGGCAATATGTTCTGTCAGCACACTTTTTAAACCTTGCTGCTTTATTTAATACATGGTTGCAGCAAGGTTTAAAGGTGGCACACTTCGTTTTCCAGAACATATTGCCCTCCGCGTAGCTGTTTGATGGTATTGCTTCGAGGTTAATTAACTTGTTCAGCACTGTAGAAAATAATAATCTAGTCAAAACAAAGGGCGCTGCTCCACTCTATACGAGTGATTGCAGCGCCCTTTTTGTGGCTGGTTTAGTTTATTGTATCGTAATCTCAATTCCATCACTACTGTTATAGCTTCAGAGGGTGTTGCTACTGCACGCTCCCTCTCATTTAACATCTGAGTAGGCTAAATAACCCGCCCCTTAATCTCACAACTGGAATTCCAAAATATAATCATCCATCACATAGCCATTGCCGATATCGGCTACTTGCTCTCTAGCAATTGTAAAACCGTTACGCTTGTATGTGGATATGGAGGCTTCGTTGTGGCGGTTTACGGTTAGCCATATCGTCGTGCAGGCTTGCTCCTGTGCTAGTTGCTTTATTGCTGTTAACGCAGCGCTGCCGTAGCCTTTCCCGCGCTGGTCTTTTGACACATACAGCTTGCTTAGAAACAGCTTCCCATCCTCTGGCTTCACTGCTGTATAGCCAACTGCTTCTCCCTCTTCATTGTTAATGATGAAATATTGATAGCCTGTTTCCACTTGCTGCTGAATTGCTTCTTTTGATTGAAAGGTTGCAAGCATATAATCAATTTGCTCTTGTGTAATGATCGATATGTAATACTCATTCCAAATTTGTTCCGCTAAGCTTTCGACAAGCTCAAATTGCCCTTCTGTTACTACGTTCTCTAGTTGAATATTCATTAGTTCGCTCCTTACTGTCCTCGATAGTAAAGCCTGCCATGCTCCCCTATTGCGGGAATACATGACAGGCTTAAATTCATTTAATCAATACTTTTATTTAAATATATACATCTATATCTCGTCAACTTAATCTTCAATAGTAGATAGGTCACCCGTCGGCAAATTAAGCTCCCATGCCTTTAGGACACGTCGCATAATTTTACCACTTCTTGTTTTCGGCAGCTTATCCTTAAACTCGATTTCTCTTGGTGCTGCGTGAGCTGATAGGCCTACTTTAACAAACTGCTTTATATCCTGCTCAAGCTCTTCTGATGGACTATAGCCTTCTCTAAGTGAAATAAACGCTTTAATGATCTCACCACGTACTGGATCTGGCTTACCGATTACACCAGCCTCAGCAATCGCTGGATGCTCAACAAGCTTAGATTCCACCTCAAACGGTCCTACGCGCTCACCAGACGTATTAATAACATCATCGACACGGCCTTGGAACCAGAAGTATCCATCCTCATCGCGGTACGCAGAATCTCCGGAGATATACCAGCCTTCAATACGGAAATACTCTACATATTTCGCATCGTTATTCCATACCTTACGCATCATCGACGGCCAGCCTGCACGAATTGCTAAATTCCCCATGCGATATGGAGGTAATTCATTACCTTGATCATCAAGAATAGCTGCTTCTACGCCTGGAATTGGCTTACCCATTGAACCAGGCTTAATGTCCATGCTTGGGTAGTTACAGATCAACTGTGCACCAGTTTCCGTCATCCACCAAGTATCATGGATACGTTGACCATAAACCTTAAGCCCCCAACGTACTACCTCTGGATTTAACGGCTCACCAACGCTCAGCACGTGACGTAGGCTACTTAGGTTATAGCCCTTCACAACATCGTCTCCAGCTCCCATAAGCATACGGAACGCTGTGGGTGCGCTATACCATACGGTAACTCCATACTTTTCAATGACGCTATACCAGTCCGCAGGGCTAAATCTGCCCCCACGTACAACATTGGTCACACCATTAAGCCAAGGTGCAAAAATACCGTACGCCGTACCTGTTACCCAGCCTGGATCTGCGGTACACCAATAAACATCGTTTTCCTTCAGATCAAGCACGATTTGACCTGTATATTTCTGTTGTACCATCACATTATGCACATGATAGATCCCTTTCGGCTTGCCTGTTGAACCGGAGGTATAGTGCAGAATCATGCCATCCTCGCGATCCATCCACTCGATTTCGGTTTCTTCGCTTTGACCAGCTAGCAGATCATCTAAGCTAATGATCCCTTTAGCTGCATCCGATTCCCCACCAAAAAGAATAATATGCTTGAGCTCAGGCAGCTCTTCAACTTTAATACGCGGCAATAATGCTGGTGTTGTCACTATGGCAACAGCGCCGCTATCCTGTAAGCGATCCTTTACTGCGGTTTCCATAAACGCCTCGAATAACGGACCAATTATCGATCCTACTTTAATGCTACCTAGCACACTTACATATAGCTCTGGGGTACGAGGCATAAAAATAAAGACGCGATCCCCTTTGCCGATTCCAAGCTTACGGATTCCATTGGCAAAGCGATTACTTGCTTTACTCAATTGTTCAAATGTATAGTGTTCTTCACGTTGCTGGTCGCTGTAAATTAAAGCGGTTTTAGCTCCACGCCCTTGTTCTAGATGACGATCAATTGCCTCATAAGCCATGTTGACTTTACCGGTAGTAGCCCAGCTAAATTGAGCTTCTATTTGCTCCCAGGAAAATTGCTGGCGTTCAGTTTCATAGTTTGACAAATTTCCATCAGTAACAGTTGCAGGAATACGCTCTTGATGTAGGTCGATCATCATTCCACTCTCCAATCTATTCGATAAAAATAAAGTATGCGCTTACAATAAACTATTATATCATACTCATTATTACTTTTACTATTCTTTCCTTATGACGATTATTTCTGTATAGTATATAGTATTACGGCTACTATTCCCTATTAATATACAATTTATAATAGAAAAGGAGCAGCATATGGAACATAGAAAGCGTTTCCAGTGCAAGGAGTATCACATTACTACGTTAAATCAAACGATTATGATTGAAGGACCGATTCCACCCGAGCGCCTTAAAGAAATGAAGCTTGATGCAACATTAGATGCCTTTCGCAGACCGCATGAGCAGCATGTGGCACTGGTTGAAATCGCTGGATTGCCTGAAGGCAGAATTATTGCGGCTCATCATGATGGTCATATCGTTGGATATGTTACCTTTCATTATCCAGATGAATATGAACGCTGGTCTGAAGGTAATATGGAAGACCTCGTTGAGCTTGGTGCAATTGAAGTAGCTGATCATTATCGTGGTGTTGGGCTTGGTAAAGCAATGATTCAAACAGCATTTGCAGAGCAGCAGCTTGATAATGTAATTGTATATACGACCGAATATTATTGGCATTGGGATTTAGAAGGAAGCGGTCTTAACGTATGGGATTATCGAAAAATGATGGAGAAGCTGATGCAATCTGTTGATATGATCTGGTATGCAACAGATGATCCTGAAATTTGCTCTCATCCTGCAAATTGCCTAATGGTTAAAATTGGACCTGAGGTGCCACTTTCCTCTGTAGAGCAATTTGACCGTGTACGTTTTCGCAATCGTTTTATGTACTAGTGCGAGTTCAAAAGATCTGATCTTGAGAACCGAGAAGGTTGTGTGAAGCTAAAAATTGGAGGCTCGGTGCGTACGTTTTTGGAACGTGAGAACCGATAATTTCGGATGAACTCAGAATTCGATGTGAAGTTGCTTCATGCGTTAATTCTTTATCAAAATTGGGCTTTTGAACAACCTCTATTAGTGTTTTGCACGTATAGAAAGGAATGAGTGTCACGATATGACAAAGTCAGATATATGCTTTATCCACTCTAACATTGCTGACAGCTATCAGTTTGAACCGGATCATCCTTTTCATCCCATTCGTTACTCACTTACCATCTCACTGCTAGAGCATGCTAACGCGTTATCAAAAGAGCAAATTATTCAGCCTCCTAGCTATAAGATGGATTCGTTGCTGCTGCTAGCGCATCAAGCCTCTTATATTCAAGCAATAAAGGAATTAAGTACAGATCATCCCTCCGATTCAGCAATGGATAGTGCAGAGCAATACGGACTGCATGGAGACGATACTCCATTTTTTCATAACATGCATGAAGCGGCCTGTGCAATCGTCGCAGGTACAGTATATGCGGTAGAGCAAGTAGCAAGCGGTAAGCTTCAGCACGCTTACCATATGGCTGGCGGGCTACATCATGCCATGCCAGACCGTGCAGCAGGCTTCTGCCTCTACAATGATGCGGTCATTGCTATTCGTGCCGCTCAGCAAAAACATGCCATACGCGTTCTATACATTGACACTGACGTGCATCATGGTGATGGGGTGCAGCTGGCCTTTTACGCAGACCCATCCGTCTGTACGTATTCTATTCACGAAACGGGTAAATTTTTGTTCCCAGGTACGGGCTATCAATATGAGCGAGGTATCGAGCAAGGCTATGGCTCTACCATTAACGTGCCATTAGAACCCTATACTGAGGATGAATCATGGCTTAGCAGCTTTGAGCTTACGTTGAAACGTACGATTGAGCATTTTAAACCGGATCTCATTATTAGTCAGCATGGCTGTGATGCACATGCCTATGATCCACTCTCTCATTTACATTGCTCAATGTCGATCTACGAGCGTATTCCACAGCTCATTCATGAGTTGGCTCACCAATATTGTGATGGCAAATGGGTTGCTCTTGGTGGCGGTGGCTATGATCTATGGCGAGTCGTGCCTCGTGCTTGGTCATTAGTTTGGCTTGAAATGAGTCAGCATCCATTAAGGGGGCTAATCCAAGAAGCTGCACAACATAAGCTGTACACACCTCTGCCGCCTCAGTGGATTCAGCAGTGGAAAACAGTGGCGACGGAGACGCTGCCGCTATTTTGGCAGGATCAAGAGGGTGCTATTGAAGAGATCCCACGTCGAGCAGAAATTACAGCACGGAATGCACAAATTGCTGAAATCGCCATTCAAGGAATGTAAAAAAAGCTGATGACCAAGGCATTATTGAAGCCATAGTCATCAGCTTTTAATGTATATTAAGCTTTCGTTAGCTCAGTAAGCATTCCATCAATGATCGCATAGGAATTGTTAGCGGCAGTAACGACAAATTCTTGGTACGTTACATCTGCTGAGCCGTCTGCTTTATCAGACATCGAGCGAATAATTACAAACGGAATTTCATTGGCATAGCACACTTGTGCGACCGCTGCACCTTCCATTTCTACACATGCTCCCTCAAACTGCTCATACAATTCTGTAACCTTATCTCTGCTCGCAATAAATTGATCGCCTGATACAATTTTCCCAACCAGCACATGATTAGGAAATAATACTCCTCCGACACGTTGTGCCAGCGCAATCAATGATGCATCTGCGCTAAAGTCTGATACCTCTTGGAAAGGGATCACTCCCTTAGCAAATCCAAGTGGGGTCACGTCCATATCATGCTGCAGCGCACTGCTAGAGATAACGATATCACCTACTTCAAGACTAGGGTTTAACGCGCCTGCAACACCTGTAAACCATACCGCCTCGACACCCATTGACAGTAGTACTTGCGTACAAATTGCTGCGTTAACTTTCCCAACTCCTGATTTGCAGTAGATAACATCTATTCCGTGTAATGTACCAGAATAATATGTAACGCCTGCCTTTTTCGTCTCAGAAATATCGCTGACATTTTGGTGAAGCAATTCAATCTCTTCCACCATTGCACCGATTATGCCAATTTTGCTAAAGGACATTATTGATTGCCCCCGACAGATTGACGAGTAATAAGCTCATGCGGCAACACAACAAGCGCTTGCTCCACATTTTCTTTTTTCATAAGCTTTGTAAGTAGACGCATCGATACGGCACCGATATCATACATTGGCTGAGCGACAGTCGTTAGCTGCGGACGAACCATAGATGCCATACGGCTGTTATCTACACTGATCACAGAAATATCCCCTGGAACCTGCAGGCCGCCATCTTGAATCGCGTGAATCGCGCCAATTGCCATCTCATCCGTTGCAGAGAATACCGCTGTAGGACGATTGTCAAGCTCGATAAAGTAGCGCATAGCTTCGGCACCTGATTCATAACGATAGTTACCGATACGAACCAAAGTCTCATCGTAGGCAATACCTGCTTCAGCCAGTGCTTTCTTATATCCACTAAAGCGTGCATAGCCGTTAGAAGGATCTTCTAATGTTCCGCTAATCATCGCAATACGTGTATGTCCTTGCTTAATTAATGCTTGTACTGCATCATAAGCAGCTTGCTCATGATCGATGTCAACGGAAGGGATATTTCCAGATTCGTCGGAAGTTGCACAAAGTACAATCGGTACATTGGCAGTGCGGAATGCTTGCTCATGCTCTTCAGTAACAGCCCCGCCCATAAACAGCAAACCATCAACCTGTTTTTCAAGCAACGTATTGATCACTCGAATTTCTTTCTCTTTCTTTTTGTCAGCATTACATAAAATAATGTTGTAGTGATACATATTAGCGATATCTTCAATACCACGAGCCACTTCTGCAAAGATCGCGTTAGAAATATCAGGAATTACCACGCCAACCGTTGTCGTCTTCTTACTTGCTAAGCCACGAGCAACTGCATTGGGACGATAACCTAACCGTTCAATAGCTTCATACACTTTTTTACGTGTGGCTGGCTTAACGTTAGGATTATTGTTCACAACACGCGATACTGTCGCCATTGACACTCCTGCTTCTCTTGCTACATCATATATTGTTACCGTCACGAGCACTCTCTCCATTTACTATAAAATAATTGATACGTTCGACACATATTGGAATTATAATACTGTAAAAAACCAAAATTCGCAATGTTTCTCCATTGTATCATAGAACTTGAAGAATTTTGCGTATGTATGAGAACTATCATCAATATTTCATTTGTGTGCCTATTTGCTGTAATCTTTTACGAATGGATTCTAACCATTCTTCATCCTGCAACCTTTGTGCTAACAAATATAGGTCCAGTAAATCATTGGTACGCTGCTCTATCATTTGCTCAAGCTTTTGTGCAGCAGATTGTGCTGTTTTTTGAGCCAGCTTGTACTCTACTAATATATTTGCCCATTCATTGCATTCATTAAACAAATAGCTTTGTTTTTTCGGCTTCGCACCAAGCTCCTGAATTAATCCAGACAAATCTTCTTTAACGGCAGGAATAACTTCACTATGGCTGCAACCGTTGCATGTATAAATCGGTACGTTATCAATTTCAACTTTACCTGAAAAAATAACCGTCCTAAGCTTTAAATTCATGGTTTCTCCACAATTACATTGCTTTTGCATGAGTTTCCACTCCCTCACACGATCTCAATTATGACTTTTACACATTGATGCCTTGTATGAGAGATTCGACATTTTTTGATTATTTTCCTGCTAAGAAGTAAAACTTAATTTTTTCCATAAGCGTCGTACGAAAGGAATTCGCTCGAGCAGTACCCAACAAGTTGCGCCGATGCAATCATTACGCACATCGATAATATCCATCATTCGACCGCCTACAAAATATTGATGGATTTCATCAGTTACACCGTATAGCGTACAGATGAAGACAACCCAAAACTTCCCCTTCCAGCTTCGACTGAAGGAACCAAAACCGAAATCCACACAGACAGCTAAAATAAAATAACTAACATAATGCCCCCAATTAAAGTCCTCCATAAAGGGTAAATACTTTTGAAAAAACGGGATTACAGAATTTAATTCATCTCCTGTTTTAGACGATAAATAGTAGATAACACCCATCCAAATAATCGCTGGCAACCAGCGAAGCAGCATTTTCCTATTTGGGAGAGTGCTATGTTCAACCTTATTATTCATAATTATTTGCTTCCACCTTTCAGCTTCATTACAATACAATTAGTAACTGCTTCCAAAATATTAACTTAACAACACATAAACTGTGGGAAGCTAACACAATGAAGGAGGACAATGATGTCTCTTAACAATGCTACTGTTATTTGTTTACTAGATGATGAATTTGAGGATTTGGAGCTTTGGTATCCTGTTTACCGCACGCGTGAAGCTGGTGCGACCGTGCTGTATGCTGGTCCGAAAAAAGGAGCAACCCATATCGGAAAGTACGGTGTACCTGCGGTAGCTGATCTTTCCTTCGATGAGCTAGATGCAGAGAGAATCGATGGTCTACTAGTTCCAGGCGGCTGGGCGCCGGACAAGCTTAGACGTTATCCTAAAGTACTAGAGATCGTACGTCAATTAAATGAACAGAATAAGCCTATCGGTCAAATCTGTCACGCAGGCTGGGTGCTAATTTCAGCTAAAATATTGCAGGGTCGTACCGTAACCTCTACTCCTGGCATTCGCGATGATATGGAAAACGCAGGAGCAACATGGCTAGATGAAGCGGTTGTTGTTGATGGCAACCTTATTTCTGCACGTCGTCCACCTGATCTTCCACCATATGCGCTTGCATTCGTACAAGCATTAGAACAGCGAATGGGTTAACCATTCGCTGTTAAGTCGAAAATCTCCATATATTGATCTAACGCTGCTTTTATCTCCTCATTAGTCGTACTGTTCAATACCTCGCTGAAAATTACTCTACATTCCTCTTGCGAGGCGTAAATCAATCTGGATTTCAATTGAAGAATCGAGTGAGCCGACATGCTTAGTGAATCTACTCCTAAGCTTAGCCAAATTGGTAAGGCGCGAATATCTCCAGCTAGCTCTCCGCATACACTTACTGGCAAATGATTGCGTTTTGCTGCCTCCACGATCGAGCTTAGCATGCGAATAATCGCCGGATGGTATGGATCGTACATTTGTGAAATTCGCTCATTCATACGGTCAACCGCCAGCGTAAACTGGATGAGATCATTCGTCCCTATACTGAAGAAATCAACCTCTTTGGCTAGCACATCAGCAATCATCACAGCTGCCGGCACTTCAATCATCACACCTACGGAAATATGCTCATTATATTCAATATTTTGCTCAGAAAGCTCCTGCTTCGCTTCTTCTAGAAGAGCTTTGGCCGCTCTCACCTCGCTAATCGAGGTAATGAAAGGAAACATAATTTTAATGCTGCCGTGCACACTAGCACGTAATATCGCACGTAGCTGTGTCTTAAATAACTCTGGCTGATCTAAAGAGATACGAATTGCTCGATAGCCCATAAATGGGTTTTGCTCCTCATCGATCTCATAATAATCAAGCTGCTTGTCTCCCCCGATATCTAGGGTACGAATAACAAGTGAATCGCCGTTGGTATGAAGCTTCTCAGCAACGCTTGCATACACCTTATACTGTTCTTCCTCAGTCGGGAACTGATGACGATCCATATACAGAAACTCTGTACGGAACAAGCCTACTCCCTGAGCGCCGCCCCTTAAGGCAATATCAAGCTCTTTAAGTGAGCTAATATTCGCCTCTAACCGAACAAATTTTCCGTCTGCAGTCACCGAACGATAATTGGCCAGATGCTGAAGCATCTCCTTCGCTTCTCGCTGCTGCTCCTGCAACTGCTTGTAAAGCTCTACAATGTTGTCTGAAGGCTCGATATAGATTGAACCGTCACTTCCATCCATGACGATGTATTGACCCGTTATAATCGATTCTGCTACCTTGCCTTCAACCCCGACAATGAGCGGTATGCCAAGAGCTCTAGCCATAATCGCGGAATGTGAGCTTGGGCTGCCTGTTAACGTAATAATGCCCAATACATTTTCTGGGTTAAGATGCGTAAGCTGCGAAGGTGAAATCTCCTTAGCTATTAAAATAAACGGCTGATTATCGATTGGCAGTTGAATTTCAGGAACGCCTAATAAATGCTTTAGCAGACGATTACCAACATCACGTATATCAAGCGCCCGCTCCTTCATATAATCATCCTCAAGCAAATCGAACATCGTAACAAAGTGATCGACCGCCTCTTTTACCGCAACCTCTGCAGCCTTATATTGACGCTGAATAATCCCTTGAATTTCGTTCATAAACACCGGATCATCAAGTATCGCCAAATGTGCATCGAAAATCTGTTTCTCTTGCTCGCCAACTGTATCTTTAAGATCATCTTTGATTTGCTTGATCTCGTCTTTAGATGTTCGGATCCCTTCATATACTCGCTCAAATTCCTTTGCAAAATCTGCGACATCTATCCGTTCCTCTGGAATGTCCAGCTCCCAATTAGGCAGAACAAATGCTTTTCCTATCGCAATACCTGCTGAAGCGCCTATCCCTTGAATCATCGAACTTCCCCCTCACTCTTGCTTTCATCCAGCACCACTGACATAATCGAGGATTGCCCCTTCTTCACCGCAATAAACGGAGCAAATCGCCATGCTTTGACTCGATCCGAATTTGTAATAACCATTGGTGTGGCAAGAGACTTGCTGTCTTTTTTTACTTTGTGTAAATTAAATCGAATTAGAAGCTGCCCAGGTTCAACACGATCGCCTTCTTTTACGACAGCATCGAAATATTGACCGCCAGTAAGCTTCGAAGTATCAATTCCGATATGGAGCAGCACTTCAAGCCCTTCATCAGTCACTAAACCTATCGCATGCATCGTTGGATAGATTAGACTAACCTTACCTGAAACTGGTGATACAAGCTCACCTCGTTCAGGAATAAAGGCAACGCCATTCCCGACTAATTGCCCTGAGAAAATTGGATCTGGAACTTCAGATAACGGAATCATTCGACCCTGCAACGGTGAATGGAACGAGATTTGCTGTTGATCGCGCTGCATCGTTTTCATCATCTGCTCACGAATAAGCTCAGAATATGTTCCGAACACAACCTGCACATGTCCCCCACCTAAGCGAATTATTCCTGCGGCACCTAAGCTTCGCAATGCATTAAGGTCCATATCCTTTTCGTTGCGAACCTTTAGCCTCAGACGAGTGATGCAGGATTCCATCTGCACAATATTGTTTTTCCCGCCAATCGCCTGTAAAATAAGCGGCGCACGATATGGAATATCGCCAACCCATTCATCGAGCTGTGAGCCCTCCTCACGACCTGGCGTAGGAATTTGAAACCTTGTAATTGCCCAGCGAAATAAAAAGTAGTATACAACAAATGTTACTAGACCAATTGGGATGATCAGCCAACCATTGGTCGCAAGATGCATGTTAATAATATAGTCAATCGCCCCTGCAGAAAATGAGAAGCCATGTAAAATTCCGAGCTCATACGTCAACCACATAATTAGACCAGATAGTAAAGCATGTACCACGTAAAGATATGGTGCTACAAATAAAAACGCAAATTCTACAGGCTCTGTCACCCCAGTTAGAAAACAAGAAAGGGCCGCTAGTGTAAATGTCCTTCGAATTTTCGGCTTTAAATCCTCGCGCGCCTCATGGATAATCGCCAGTGCAATGGCTGGCAAAGCAAACATCATCGTTGGATATAACCCCGCCATAAATGCGCCTGCTGTAGGGTCCCCTGCAAAGAAACGCGGCAGATCACCATACACCATATATCCTGCTTCAGTCTCATAAGCACCAACCTGAAACCAAAAGATATGGCTAACCAAGTGATGCAAGCCAAAGATAACAAGGATTCGATGTACAAGCCCATATAGAAATACTCCAAAGCCTCCTGCTACTGATACGACTTCGCCTATTTGGATGAGCAGCCATTCTAGATGATCGGCAACATTTACAATCAACATCGAAAATATTAACGTCACAAAGCTGACAAACAACGGAACGAAACGAGGCCCACCAAAAAACTGGATATATTCTGGTAAACGCAGATCTTTAAAACGTATATGCGACACACCTGCAACAATGCCGATAATTGTTCCGATTAATACGGTTGGTTCAATTCCCGGAGCATAATGTGATGTTATTCCAGTATAAATAAACATTCCTACTAAGGCAGCCATTCCTGCCCCGAGGCCATTACTTGTAAGTCCAAGGGCAATACCCAGTGCAAATATGTACGGTAAAAACTGAAAAATAGCCGCAGAAGCAAGCATTAGATAGCTTTCCATTTGTGGCAAGCCAATATGCTGCCAAGGTAACTGTGCCAGACTTTGAAATACTGCTGCTGCTGGTAACACAATCATCGGAAGCATTACTGCTCGTCCTAGCTGCTGTAAATTCCCAATAAACGGCATAGCTTACCTCCGTCCCTCTATGTTCATTCAACATTTATATATTAAGGGTTCATCTATTTAATTAATAAATTGGTCTGTATCTATAAGTTCTATATCGATGTTAAAGGGAAGTATATAATTTGTCAAAGTATACGCACATTCATTACCAAAGTAAAAGGCCGAAGTCTCTTTATTAGAGCGCTCCAGCCAGGTTTAGCAATACACCATTTAGAATTTTTATTACCGCATATGAGATTAACCTTGATGAATTATTATCGTTGCTTTCCGTTAGGCAATAGCTTAGCCGCCTCGACCTTAATACAGCGGTCCATCACAACCTTCAGGCCAGCCTCCTCAGCGATTTGTGCCGCTTCCTCTGAGTAGATGCCAAGCTGCAGCCATAGCACCTTCGCACCAATCTTCACCGCTTCCTCCGCTACCTCAGGTGTATGCTCGCTACGTCTAAATACATTGACAATATCGATTGGAAACGGAATATCCGAAAGCGTTGCATAGCAAGTCTCATCTAAAATTTCACTAACATTAGCAATAGGGTTCACAGGAATAATGCGATAACCCTTCTGCTTCATCGCCTCTGCCACCATATAGGAGACACGATCGCGAGAAGGCGATAATCCTACAACTGCAATTACTTCTGATCCATTAAGCAGCTCTTTCATTTCTTCACGACTTGGATTGTGAAATGTCATTGTCCATCACCTCATGACATAGTATACAGCAATAGGGCATGAATTAGTTACAAAATGCAAAGGGATGTCAAGAAAATCAGCTAATGGCTGCTGAAGTTTTTGACATCCCTCATCGCTCCGAAACAGTAAGCTCTTTCAGTCGCTTTTTAAAACCGATGCGTGTTATTTTCATAGATGTACGCATCCGTTTTAAAGGCGACTCACTACGTTTTCCAGAGCTTACTGTTTCTCCGCTGTTGCATTTGGTTGCAGATATACTTCTGATTATTAATTTTTTCGCAAGCACATACATACAGTAAATCATCACATTGTGAAATCTACATAATGAAGACTAGCTTTATCCTTGCATTCCATGAAGTAGCGCTCTATTAAGCTTCAACCCACTCAACTTGAGCACCAATCGCTTTTAGGTGGTCGAAGTAGTTTGGATAGGATTTTGCAACATGGTGTGCGTCTTTGATGCGAAGTGGCTTTTCACAGCGTAAGCCTACAACGGTTAGCGCCATAATAACGCGGTGGTCATAATGGGCATTGATTTCTACGCCACCCTCTAAACCTTCCGGGCGACCGTGTACGATGATTTCTGCTTGGCGCTCTTCTACGTTTGCTCCTGCTTTGCGCAGCTCAGCCAAATAATCGGTAATACGGTCACATTCTTTGTAGCGTAGGTTTTCTACGTTGTAGAAACGAGAAGTACCCTCTGCGAACACAGCTGCAGCTACCATTGCTAGTACTGCGTCTGTTGCATGGTCACCATCGAATTCCACTGCTTTTAGCTTAGAGTTACCTTGAACATGAACAATATTATTTTCATGCGTTAGCGGCACTTCCATCATTTTTAAAACATCAACAATTGCTCGCTCGCCCTGCTTACTATTTTCCATTAAACGGTGTACAATAACATTAGAGTTGGTTACCGCTGCAGCTGCTAAAACTGCTGCAGAACCTGGGTAATCACCCTGAACTGTATATTCACGCGCTTGATAAGATTGATTGCCAGGAACTTTGAAGTGCATATAGTCTTCACTTGCATGAATTACGATACCAGCTTGCTCCAAAACTTCAAGCGTCTGTCCGATAACGACTTTCGACTTCAAATCATGCAGCACTTCAATTTCGCTATCTTCCTCAAGCAGCGGTGTAAGGAACAGCAATGCACTTAAAAATTGCGAGCTAATGTTTCCAGATACTTTGATATGTCCACCACGAGGTTTACCTCCACGAATTCTAATTGGCAGTTTCCCATCATTATGCTCGATGTCCACGCCCATAGCTGTCAACGATTCAATCAAATCTCCATGCGGACGCTTGCCTAGTGAATCCGGGTAACGGTTAATAAAAGTGACATCTGGACATAAAGAAGCTATCGCCATTAAAAAGCGAAGTACAGCACCAGCATTACCAACATCAAGCTCTTTAATATCTTTAGGCTGGCGACCAAAGCCAGTAATAACGATCTTTTCATCATCCTCTTCCAATACTGCACCAAGATCTTTAATACAACGACGCATCGCATCACTATCTTCGCTATGTGCAGGATAGTAAATGGTGCTTGTACCTTCAGCTAATGCTGCGACAAGCAAATAACGAGTTGTATAGTTTTTGGAAGAAAGAGCTCCGATCTCACCTTGCAGATTCGGAGTAGGGGTTACGATTACATCCATGTTACAATCTCCTTTTCTAGCTATTGATTACGCCATGCATTACTAATTTCGGAAACAATTTGATCAACAGAAAGGGCAGATGTATCTATTGACATATGTGCAAAATCATATGCTTTCGTGCGTGTCTGCATTAAAGTGCGAACACGTTCTGCTACATCACCTTGTAGTAAAGGTCTCCCTTGATCCTGCTGTACACGTGAGACAATCACTTGCTCGCTGGCTGTAAGTGCAACGACAAAGCCATGCTCTAGCATTAGCTGGCAATTACTTTGTTTTAATACTGCGCCTCCACCAGTTGCAATGACGATGCTCTCATCGTTTTGCAGCAATGATTCTAGGACACTGCTTTCCAATGTACGAAAAGCAGCTTCACCTTGCTCTGCAAAAATGTCGGGAATACTTTTCCCTGCAACTTTAACAATTTCAGCATCCATATCAACATGGGTAATGCCGAGCTCTCGGGCTAGTCCACTAGCAACGCTAGATTTGCCGGTACCCATAAAGCCAATAAGAATTATTTTATTGCGATTTCCCATACTATCATCCTTTTTTAGAGCTTATCTTTAATATCATACCAGTTTACGCTAATGAAGGATAGAGATTTGATCAATGATACGAAAATTTAGGAGGAGTTATGATGAACGAACAACTAGGACATAATTTTCAAGATCAAACGAAATACAGAATTGAGCAAATTCTAGATCCTACCTATCCACTTTCACGTGATGATGTCGTATGGATGCTTGGCTATATAACAAAAAAAGTGGCTGACCAAGACCCAGCAATACTGAGCCTATCGCAGCCACGACTGTTGCAAAATTTCCACGCTTATGCTGAAGCGGCCATGGCATTAATTAGCCGCCGCTCCAGCAGCGAGCAGGAAGCGGAGCGTTTGCGTAGTTGGTTACGCGAAGCTCTACATGGTATCCTATAGTTCGCCTTTGATCACTCGGTGTTGAAAGGCGAACTTAACTTATTACTTATAAATTACGCTTGTAGCCAGTTGAAGTGGAATGAACCTTCTTTGTCTACACGTTTGAATGTATGAGCACCGAAGTAATCGCGTTGCGCTTGCAGCAAGTTAGCTGGAAGACGCTCAGAACGATAGCTATCGAAGTATGCTAGCGCACTTGCGAATGCTGGTACAGGCACGCCGTACTTAACAGCAGTTGCCACAACTTCACGCCATGCAGCTTGATAAGATTCAACAATGTTTTTGAAGTATTCATCAAGCAATAGGTTACGAAGCTCAGGATCACGATCGTAAGCATCTTTAATATTTTGTAGGAAACGAGCACGAATGATACAACCGCCACGGAAGATCATTGCGATGTCGCCGTAGCGAAGATCCCAGCCATACTCTTCAGATGCTGCACGCATTTGTGCAAAGCCTTGTGCATAAGAACAAATTTTACTTGCATAAAGTGCCTTACGGATCGCTTCGATAAATTCTGATTTATCGCCTGTGAATGCAGGACGCTCAGGACCGCTAAGCACTTTGCTTGCAGCAACACGTTCTTCTTTCATAGCTGACAAGAAGCGAGTAAATACAGATTCAGTGATGATGGACAATGGAACGCCTAGATCTAGGGAGCTTTGGCTTGTCCATTTACCAGTTCCTTTTTGACCAGCAGAGTCAAGAATAACGTCAACCATTGGCTTGCCAGTTTCAGGATCATATTTAGAGAAAATATCACGAGTGATTTCGATTAGGTAGCTGTCTAGCTCGCCTTTGTTCCACTCTGTGAAGATTTCATGCAATTCTTCAGTAGAAACGTTCAATACATTTTTCAATAGGTCATATGCTTCACAGATCAACTGCATATCACCGTATTCGATACCGTTGTGAACCATTTTTACATAATGGCCAGCGCCATCTGGTCCGATATATGTGCAGCAAGCATCGTCGCCGACTTTTGCAGAAATTGCAGTTAGAATTGGTTCAACTAGCTCGTAAGCAGATTTTTGTCCACCTGGCATAATTGAAGGACCTTTAAGCGCGCCCTCTTCACCGCCAGATACACCAGTACCGATGAAGCGGAAGCCTTGTGCTTCTAGCTCTTTGCTGCGACGTTGTGTGTCAGGGAAGTATGCATTACCACCATCGATAATGATGTCGCCCTCAGAAAGATGCGGAGTTAGAGAGTTGATTGTCGCATCTGTACCAGCACCCGCTTGAACCATGATCAAAATTTTACGAGGTACTTCAAGGGATTGTACAAACTCCTCAATGCTGTATGTTGGTACAAGGTTTTTGCCTTGACCTTCAATTTCAGCCATTAGCTCATCTGTTTTTTCTCTTGAACGGTTGAATACAGAAACTGTAAAACCGCGACTTTCAATGTTAAGGGCAAGATTACGACCCATAACAGCCATACCGATAACGCCGATTTGTTGTTTAGACATTTGGTTTATTCCATCCTTTTGCTTTATTTTTTCGATAGCTTTATTTTACTCCTTTTAATTCAATAAGAAAACAGCTTAGAGGCGTTTCTCTTATCACGATTCTTAATTGCACACCTAAGTTTCATCTATATCTTATGTAAAATAAACAAGAAAAAAACGAGTGAACATCGGCTTCACTCGTTTTTATTGTCGTATCACAACAATATTCATATTATATTTCAAGTTGCAGCATCTCAATGCGTAAAGACTGTAATCTTTCCGTAATCTCTTCCACCCTAGCCTCATCGTTATTCAGAAGCGCCTCCTGCAAGTTACTAAGCTCATAATCTAACTCTAATCTCAGAACACCAATTCTTTCCTCTGCCCGCTTGGACTGAAAAGCTTGAATCATGTCTTCAAAGGTAACAAAAGGTTTCTTCTGATAAATAATGCGATGCTCCATACCAGACACCTCCACCAATCGAATGATTTCGCCAAACATAATGTTCTCGATAACAATCTGACGGTCCTTGATTCTTTTCACCACTGCATGCCCTCTTGAATCGTTAATTAGCTTTTCAAGCAGTTCGGATAATCGTTCATCCTTAATCACGTAATCTCCAACGATACGGTAGCGCTGATTCACTTTCTCGAAGTGAAGCTTTACTAACTTTCTTCCCGTTCTGATCGAAACGAGAAACTTTCCTTCCGTTTCACTCCAATAAAGGGAATAACCTTCTTGAATTAGCTCCCGTATTAGATTTTGGATTTGCCGCCGCTCGAAACGAAGCTCAAGGTTGCAGTATTCTACTTCATAGTTTCTATTCACGGCAATCCCTCCCTAATCTAAGTGCCTGAAGAAATAGGCCAAATCTTCTGACTATTTCCTCTTACCATTATCTTATACTTCATCTTATGTATTGGCAACTTGGTTTATTGACTATTTTTCTCCGCTTTTTTATATAAAATGCGGACAGCATTTTATTATTATGTTATAATCATTATTAAATGATAAGGCTTCTCAACAGATGCAGGAAAGGACGATGAATATGACGACGAAAACATTGAACGGTTTTACGAAAGATGACTTTGCAGTTTTTCATATAGATGGTCTTAGTGAACGTATGACAGGGATCGCTGAACGAATTAGACCTAAATTTCAACGAATTGGTGAGCAGCTAGCAGCAGAAATTAGCCCGCTTGCAGGAGACGAGATGTATTTGCATATTGCAAAGCATGCAAGACGCACAGTGAATCCTCCAAAGGACACCTGGTTAGCGCTATGCTCGAATAAACGCGGCTATAAAGCCCATCCACATTTTCAGGTCGGACTATTTGACGATCATTTATTTATTTGGCTTGCGCTTATTTACGAAGTACCAGCTAAAAAGAGCATTGCTTCAGCATTTCTCAATGATTTAGATGAAATTATCGAGCTTGTGCCAAAAGACTATGTGCTCTCTCAGGATCATATGAAAAAAGAAGCAACCTCAGTAGGTGAGCTTGACGAAGGGGCATGGAAAACCATTCTTACCCGCTTCCGTGATGTTGGCAAAGCAGAGCTTTTAATTGGACGCCATCTTAGTCCTGATGATCCAATTGTCAGTGATGAAGACGCGCTGATCGCTTATGCAGCTTCAACTTTCCAGCAGCTAATGCCGCTTTACCTTAAAGCTTGCCGTGCTTAATTAATATTTAATAAAAAGCCTTTGCTTAGGCATATGATGATTACTTAACTCGTAATTCATCATGTCACCTTGGCAAAGGCTTTATTTTATCGTTTATTATTTTATCGTTTATTATTTTATCGTTTATTATTTTACTCCCGTTACACTGGCAGGATTAGCTTTACGATCAGCTAGCTTAAATTGGTAAACAAGCATTAGAGCTAGCAAGCATAGCGCTCCTGCCACAATATATGGCAATGTAATTGAGAAATAAAATAACAATGAACCAATTAATGGACCTGCGATGCGTCCAAGGCTATCCATCGAATTGCTTAGACCTGAGGCTACTCCAGTACCGACTTTAGTTTTCAATGTAATTAGAGATGTGATACAAGGTCTCGTTAAGGCATTTCCGATACCAAATACGACAAGTGAAATCGTCGCCCACGTAAGAGAATGTGCACCCAGCAGCATAAAGAATCCGATTGCCGATATAATTAGCCCAATAACAATGAACTTCGGCTCTTGTCCAGGCTTGACGTAACGACGGATGACGCCACCTTGTACAAGTGCTCCAGCTAGACCACAGTATAGGAACATTAAACCAACCTGCTCTGGCGTTACATCAAAGCGCTGAATGCCGAATAACTGCAATGTCGCTTCGATAAATGCAAGCGTAAAAGTAACGAAGAAAGCTAGTACATATAAATACTTCGAAACCCCTTCGAACGCTTTCCAGCGTGATACCTTTGCCTCGTTGCTACGTACACCAGTATCCTTCAAGATTGCAATTGCAAAAATCGCTGTTACTAATGCTAGTGCCGCAGCGACATAAAACGGAGTGTTCAATGATACAACACTGAGCATGCCTCCGATTGCTGGTCCAATCATAAAACCAAAACCAATAGAAATTCCGACGAACGCCATTCCCTTCGTACGAGTTTCAGGCGTTGTTATATCTGCAACATAAGCAACAATAACCGACGTCACTGCCCCAGAGAATAATCCTCCAAGTGCTCTAGCCACATACATCAATGGCAAATTTCCAGCTACTAGACCAAACATTAGAAAGCTAATTGAAAAACCAATTAAGCCGACAATAATAATACTTCTTCTGCCTATCCGATCAGACCATCCACCCCAAAAAGGTGACAAAATAAATGAAACAAGAGAATAAATTGCCAATATGGCTCCATTATGTAGCTCTGCTCTACTTGATGCTGTCTCCAATATTATTTCTGGCATGACAGGAATGATAATACCAAAGCCTACAAACGTTGTCATAAGGATTGCCATGACGACTAGCATTCGTTTATCCATTTTCATTATCCCTCCATTCATTTATCCTATCACATCTTTTCCATATCTAACTATGAACTTTTCGTCACAAGTTTAGACTAAAACTTCTCAATAATCTAATGATAGTAATAAAAATGTATTGCATCTCTTTTTGTTTTTGTTATACTCTATATGTTTGTACATCTGATGAAAGGCAGGGATGTCAACGATGGATCATCATCGTACTCCATTATTTACAGCGCTCAAGGAGCATGCTGCAAAAGAACCGCTACAGTTTCATATTCCGGGACATAAGAAAGGAATGGGTAGTGACCCTGAATTCCGTTCCTTTATTGGAGAAAATATTCTATCCATTGACTTAATTAATATCTCGCCACTTGATGACTTGCATCAGCCAACAGGTGTCATCCAGGAAGCTCAAAAGCTTGCTGCAGATGCATTTGGTGCAGACTATACGTTCTTCTCTGTGCAAGGGACTAGCGGTGCGATAATGACTATGATTATGTCGGTTTGTTCGCCTGGTGATAAAATTATTATCCCACGTAATATTCACAAGTCCGTTCTGTCTGCAATTATTTTTGCAGGAGCTCGTCCTGTTTTTATTTCGCCCGCACAGGATAAAAATCTTGGTATTGACCACGGCATTACAACTCGCTCGGTACGTCGTGCACTAGAACGTCATCCCGATGCTAAAGCAGTGCTAGTCATAAACCCAACGTATTTTGGTATTTGTGCAAACCTAAAGGAAATTGTTGAACTCGTTCACAGTTATCATATACCTGTGCTTGTAGATGAAGCACACGGCGTATTGATTCACTTTAACAAAAAGCTGCCGATGTCTGCTATGGAAGCTGGTGCCGATATGGCAGCAACTAGCGTACATAAGCTAGGTGGCTCTATGACGCAAAGCTCTGTGCTTAATGTTCGTAAAGGACTTATTAATCCACAGCGCGTGCAAACGATACTAAGTATGCTGACAACAACTTCTACCTCTTACCCATTGCTTGCTTCGTTAGACACTGCTCGTCGTCAGCTAGCATTGTACGGAGAACGCCTTGCTGATGAAGCAATCGCACTCGCAAACGAAGCACGCTCAGCAATTAATAATATTCCAGGACTCTATTGCTTCGGAGAAGAAATACTTGGTGACGAAGCAACGTTTGACTATGATCCAACAAAGCTTACGATTCATGTGAGACACCTAGGTGTAACAGGATATGATGTAGAGAACTGGCTACGTGATCATTTCAATCTAGAAATTGAAATGAGCGATATGTACAATATTCTCTGCTTAGTAACCTCTGGAGATAGTGCAGAGTCAATACAAAAGCTTATTATTGCCTTAAAAACATTATCTGAAACGTATTTTGAGGGAGCAGAAGCGCGTGAGCTGATTGTTAAAATCCCAGAGATTCCTCATTTAGCACTAACTCCTCGTGATGCTTTCTATGAGGATACTGAGGTTATTCCTTTCAAGGAATCAGTGGGTCGAATCATTGCAGAATTTATTTATGTATATCCTCCGGGTATTCCGATTCTATTGCCGGGCGAGGTTATTTCTCAACAAAATATTGATTATATTATCGAGCATGTTGAGGTGGGCTTACCTGTTAAGGGACCTGAGGATCGCAGCATTGAATATGTTAAAGTCATTATGGAAGAAACGGCAATATCCTAATCCTTCATAGGATGCATAGGTCATACAATCGGCAATCAAACGTAGCTATCGTTTGATTGCCGTTTTTATGTATAATAAGTCAAAATAAAAAGGACAGCATAGCTGCAGTCCCCCCCTTCATTGACTCACAATGACTGGTAACTCGCTATAGGCTGTCCTATACGTCCAATGATGATTACTCTTCTTCGCCGTTTTCTGTGCGAGCAATCTCTTCATAAATTGCCGCTACACGTTCCCATTCTGCATCATCCTCAATGCCTACTAGGAAAGTTTCGTCTCCTTCTTCCTCAAAACGGAAGATGACTCCGTCACGTTCAGGGTCTTGACGATCTAGCAATACTGCATACATATTTTCTTCAGATTCAAATGTGTATACCATTACCATTTCGCGTTCTTCACCTTGATCGTCCGCTATAATAAATACATGCTCCTCATGTTCATGTTCATGGTCATGTCCGCATCCGCAATCGGGGCCGTGTTGATGTTCACTCACGTTAGTTACCTCATTTCAGTTAGTTAATTGTATCTCTTTCATCCTAACAGAATGTGAAAGGTCGGTCAAACAGATTTATGATGAAGTGATCAGCTTTTCTGAGGTAAGCACCCATTCATCACTATTTTTTGTCTGCATATAGCAACGAATTGTATATTTTCCAGTTAAATTGAAGCGATAGCTACTTTCGTCAGTAACAAACCAGTAATTATCTCGATCCTTATCTACATTAATACGCTGTAATACTGTTTCTTTACCGTTCGGATCTGCAATCGTAAATCTTACTGAATCCAGCTTGAAATTAATATTGTCGACCTGTGCAAAAATTTTAATTTTCCCATTAAAGCCTTTAGAAACTTCGCCAAATGTAGTCTCTGTTCCGTTACTACTATTGTAAGCAAACATATGTACATTGGGCTTGTAAATTAACGCTGTTTTATTATGGCTATCCCATTCAATAATTGCATTAAGCGCCTCTCCGACTTTTCGCAGTGGCAAATACGATGAGTTATCAATTAGCTCACCGATCTCTCCTAAATTATCTCCGTTGACGATAACTTTAATTTTTGCAGTAGATGCATTAGCAAATATTATGGTTGAACACCAGATCATAATAACGCACACGAACAGCATTCCCTTTTTTAATTTCATTGCAAGCATGACCTCCATTTACGCATTGTTACGATATTAGACTTTAATGCTAACAAAAAGTTGCGGTTTTTATGAAAAAAAATTAATGAAAGTACGTTAATGTCATACAACTTTAATTATTGTAAATATTTTACTCGATATCTCATTTAGTATATTGAATATCTTGCTCCCTTTAGATACAATGCAAGAAATGGGCTCTATCAATACGCATATTTTTAATTCTTGTGAGCCAAGTTACAGAAAACAAAGAAATATTGTGCTATATTTTTAAATGTCTACTGTTGGGAGGGGGCTACTTCTTGAAAATAACGATGATTGGTACAGGCAATGCCTTTGCCAAAGCCTACTATAATAACAATGCACTTGTCGAAACTGATCATATGAAACTATTGATCGACTGTGGCATTACATTGCCCTACGCCTTATATCAAGCAGGTAGATCATTTGATGAGCTGGATGGCGTATTAATTAGCCACATTCATGCAGACCATATTGGAGGCTTGGAAGAGCTGGCCTTTCAAATGATGTTTAAATACCGCAATAAGCCTGTTTTATATATTGCCGAATCACTTATTGAGCCACTATGGAGTAAATCATTGCAAGGCGGTCTTACACAAGGTGAGCTTGACCGTATTGACTGCTTCTTCGAAGTCGTACCACTCCAGCCTAATGAAGATATTCAATTAGCGAAGGATTTAACGGTTAGGCTTATTAAAACCGACCATATTCCTGGCAAAGACAGCTTTTCTTTTGTTTTTAACCATCATTTCTTTTATTCTGCAGATATGATATTTAATCCGGATTTATTATTGGAGCTTGAAGCGGCAGGAGTACATACGTTTTACCATGACTGCCAGCTTGAAAGTCCTGGAGCTGTTCACGCATCGCTTGAGCAGTTACTTACGCTCCCTGCTGAGCTGCAACGAAAAATTAAACTTATGCATTATGGTGACACAATTGGGAACTATATCGGTAAGACGGGTGAAATGACAATCGTCGAACAAGGAAAGCCGTCTATTATCGAATAAGGAGCTGATTGTATGTCACAGCATGAAGTCGTTGCTGTCCGTCGTAATGCAGAGGGTAGTATTGTAGAGTTTAAGCTGTCCTCAGGTGAAGTCGTAGATTATCTCACTGCACAGAAAATGGTTGCTAATGGTGAAATTAATCATCTGCAGCTATTCAAGGGCCGCGATCATGAGCAGCATATTCGTTCAGTGCCTGACGGGATAGAAGATAATAACTTGGATCAACTACCTACTTTTTAATGAATACGCCAAAGGGCAGCCCACTTGAGATGAACTCGGGCTGCCCTTTTTGTGTCGTTATTAGCTAGTGTGCTCGTTAATTAAAGCTTTACGTACATTCCACAATTGGTCACTTAACACAACAGGATATTTCTCCGGATTAAGCTTACGTAATGTCTCTGGCCAGAACAAGTCCAGCTGTCGCTGATGATACTGTGCAATTTCCTGTACTTTCGGAAGTTGATAGACAAGCTGCCCTCCGATAAAGATCGGCTTTAGCACCGTCTCCACACGATAATTTTCCACCTTACGACGAATAAATGGATGCGTTGGATCATATAGCATAAGCGGTTCAGTGCTGTTCTCAAGCTGCTCGTCATGCATTACAATGTAATCTGCCTCAGCCTTGCCCGTCTCGTTGCTTATAATCCGATACACATTCTTTTTCCCAGGAGTCGTAATCTTCTCGGGGTTACCAGAAATTTTAATGACAGGCTCGTATTGACCGTCCTTCTCCTTGGCTACAAGCTTATAAACGCCACCTAACGCTGGATTGTCTGCAGCGGTAATTAGCTTCGTTCCTATGCCCCAGCTATCTATCTTAGCTCCTTGTCCCTTCAGCTCGACGATAATATTTTCATCCAAATCATTAGAAGCGACGATTTTCACATCGTGAAGGCCCGCCTCATCTAGCATCGTCCGTGCTCGTTTCGATAAATAAGCAAGGTCACCACTGTCTAGTCTAATCGCCTTTAATCGTTTTCCTATCGCAGCAAGCTTTTTACCAGTTTCAATAGCATGTGGCACGCCCTCGCGCAGCGTATCATACGTATCCACAAGCAATGTTACATCCTGCGGCAATGCCTCAGCATACCGGTCAAATGCCTCCTGCTCACTGTTATGAATTTGTACCCAAGCATGAGCATGCGTACCTTTCGCGGAAAGATTAAACAGCATTGCAGCTCGTAGGTTACTCGTTGCATGAAAGCCAACGATACATGCTGCCCTAGCTCCCCAAATCGCTGCATCAGCCTCTTGCGCTCTGCGTGTACCAAACTCCATTAATATATCATCTGGAGCAACCTGCTTAATCCTAGCCGCCTTCGTTGCAACCAGCGTTTGAAAGTTTACAAAATTCAAAATGGCTGTTTCAATAATTTGCGCTTCAAATACGGAAGCTTCAATACGTAGTATTGGTTCGTTCGGAAAAACTAACGTCCCTTCAATCGCAGCATAGATATCGCCATGAAAGCGGAACTGTCGTAGCTCCTCTAAAAAAGCAAGATCATACTGCTCCTCCTGCGTTGCAAGAAAAGCGATATCAGCATCGCTAAAGCGTAGGTTTTCAATATAACGCACGACTCGCTCCAAGCCCGCTGCAACTGCAAAGCCATTGCCGAACGGCAACTTGCGAAAATATACATCAAACACCGTTCTTTGCTTCTGTGTGCCGTTCTTCCAATGAGCGTACATCATATTTAGCTGATATTTATCGGTATGCAGCATTAAATGCTGTTCTGTCATAGTCCTATCCTTCCTCTCTGTCTCTCACAACAGTCGCTCCTAGCGTATGCTGAAAATGTGCAAGCGCCCATTGATGTCCGGCCTCGTTAAAGCTGGCAACTGCATCCTCGTGAACAACGATTTTAAATCCTTTATTGTATGCATCAACAGCTGTATGCAGCACGCAAATGTCAGTGCATACCCCAACAAGATGCAGCTCTACTATGCCACGCGCACGCAAGCGCTGTTCAAGATCAGTGCCGCAAAAAGCACTGTACCTAGTTTTATCCATCCAATAAATATCATTCAGATGATCGTCATAAATATTTTGCAGCTTCCCATATAAATGACGTCCATCCGTTCCTTTAATATTATGTGGTGGGAATAGCTTAGTCTCAGGATGGAACGGATCATTTTCCTCGTGCAAATCTACCGCCATCACAACATATTGTCCTTCCTTAACAAACTGTTTTGTTAAGGCGCTAATACGCTCTTCAATCGCAATTGCTGGATCACCACATGGAAGCTTACCCGTCACAAAATCAATCGTGTAATCAATGACAATAAGTGCCTTCATGAAAAATCACCTCATTTATCGTGTTATTACTATTATGAGAAATTTTTCACAGATGTCAATTGTATTCGCGGAGTTTTTTGGAAATTCTTATTTAGGGAAAGGGTTAGGTGAGGAGTAATGTAGGCAGTATACGATTTCTAATCTCTTCAAACTTTTTCGTGAGCCACTCTCTGTTGGATTCTTAGTTCATAGACTTTCACCTCATTAGATTAATTCAAATCTTTTAAAAAAAGAAAAACCCTTGAATATCAAGGGTTTGGAAGTTAATGTTCTGGTAGGACGGGCGGGGATCGAACCCGCGACTTCTACCCTGTCAAGGTAGCACTCTCCCGCTGAGTTACCGTCCTATATACCACATTATTATAGCGACTTTTAATATAATATCATAGGAAAATGGTAGAAGCAAGGAATATTTTCTCATAGGACATTGGACTTAAATTGCATCAATTTCTTAAATATGTGCAACAATTTAACGGACGAGTGCGTTTAGCTTTTTGAACAACAAAATATTTCACATGCTACAAAATTTTATTAGTTGCGGTGAAATTACAATAGTTCACGCTTACGACGTGCGTTTCTACTTCGCACGAAACACTTTAGGAGGTATGACAAATGAAAGCAAAACGTATGGCAGTTGTTGCCGCATCCGTAATCGCACTTATGGCACTTACACCAGTTACATCAGCATTTAGTGACATCAAAGGAACTAAAGGTGAGCAGCATATTTATCAGCTAAAGGATCGTGGAATTGTGAAGGGTAATGCCAACAATAAAGATGCTTTTCATCCACAAGATAAACTAAGCTACGCACAAGCTGCTGTTCTGCTTGACGAAGGCTTTGAATTAAGCTTAGCTGCATTTCTATTCATTAAACAACCACTAGCTAGTGACTACTATGAGAAAGTGAAGGATGATCAATGGTATTCAGAAGCTTTTGTTGACGGCTTCTATAACGGTGTTGTATTTGACAAGGACATTAATCCTAATTCCCCAATTACACGCGAAGAGTTTGCCGCTCAACTCATGAAGCAAGTGGATAGTAAGGTTGATTATGCTTTAATAAAAATGTACGTAGATTATAAAGATGTTGAGCAGGGCAAAGACGAGTATAAAGGTGAAATTCAAAAGCTGCTGCTGCTTAAATTCGCTGAGTTAGATAAAAACGGCAAGTTTAATCCTAACAAGCCGATTACTCGCGAGGAAGCTGCAATTTGGTTAGACAAAGCATTAACATTTGTCGATGAGAAATTGGCAGAGCAAGCTGAGCAAGACGCACAAGACAATGTATTACAAGAAGTAAAACATGAAGTTACAGCGGTAAATAAGGACGTAAATAAAGTAACGATTAGCGCTACTGTTCCGCATCCAGGATATGGAATTTCCGTTAACTCTATATCATTTGAGGGCGATACAGCTTATGTCGCAGTGTCAAAGGTTGATCCAGACCCAGACAAAATGTATCCTCAAGTAATTTCTACAGCTACAGTAGATACGTATATCTCTTCAAATTATAAAGTAGTTGTTATTCAATAATTCAAGAAACAGGAAAAAGCATCGAGCTTAGTAGCCCGATGCTTTTTCTACTAATGATTAGCATTATTCATAAAGTCTACGGCACGCAATGCAATGACAATCGCTTCTGCACGTGTTGCAGCTTGGTTTGGTTTAAAGGATCCATCTGCATTCCCTTTAATTAGACCATGCTTAACCGCAATCGCTACATAAGATTTTGCCCATGCCGGAATATCTCCAGCATCTTTAAATGTAATTTCGTCACCTTGCTCATTTTCCAAGCCAAGACCTTTCACCAGCATAACTGCCAATTCGATACGCGTAATATTCGCAGAAGGACGGAATGTTTGATCTGCAAAGCCGTTAATAATTCCCGCTTCTACCGCCTGTTGAATATAAGGCTTAGCCCAAGCTTGCACTGTATCAGCATCAGCAAACTGCAATTCACCAGTAGCTTCATCTAATTTAAGCGCACGAGCTAGAATAGCTGTAAATTCTGCACGATTAATATTAGCATTTGGCTTAAACGTACCATCATTATAACCATTCACTAGCTTGAGTCTCACAGCACGCTCAATCGATGATTTTGCCCAGTTAACTTCGATATCAGTAAATTTAGGTGTTGGTGCTGTTGTCGTAGCTCCTGTTTCATTTCCGGCAGTTGGTTTAGTTTCTACTGGAGTAACTGGCTCTTCTTCCTTCTTCTCTTCCTCTTGGTTTGAAGAACCACCCTTCTCCCAGCCATTATCTTCCCATTGAGATACTTTGCTAGGAGTACCGAAGCCAAGTTTAATAGAATGAGTTGTATCATATAATACTTCCCCATCAACAAGTGCAACGACATGAATTGCAGCATCTAGCTTGCCCGTTAACGTTGACACGTCGAATTTATAATATGCCACGTCAGGATTTTTGAATTTTTCTGAAATGCTTGCCTTTTTACCTTCAACCCATAGGCCTTTAATCATTTCTGTATCAGATAAAGGCAGCTCAACCGTTAATTTACTTTTGGTTACATTTAATCTTGCGTCATCAACAATGTATTGATTCATCGTGGAAGTTCCGTCACCACTGCTTTGGTAAGCTGTAACGCTAACCGTATATTTGCCTACTTCTAAACCTGATTCTTCATGGATTTGAACTTGCCCATTTGAAGAGGTACTGTTATTTTTAATAGCCTCTTTCAATTCTGCTGTAATATTAATTAAATCCTGTTTACGAGTGACTAGATTGTTTTTCGCTTTAGCTTCTTTAATGGCTTCTCTAAGTGCACTACCTTTGCTTTTTACCGCTTCAGCTTCCGCGATCGTTGCCTTTAACGCCTCACGCTCAGTGTCCGTTGCATCTTGATTGACAACTAGATATTGATTATACGTGTAGCTTTGCTCACCTTCAGTGAACGTTATTTTACTTTCGATTGCATCATTTAATGAATAAACAGAAAAATCATAAACAATTTCATTCTCGCCATTGCTAACAAGATTCACTTTCTTATCTGTTACTTTAAATTCTAAATTATCCTTTTTAGCAAAATATACACGGACATAGGTTTGGCCATTAGCTGAATAGGTTTGGACCTTTGTTACAATGTTTTGTAAAGCTTCATTGTTTAATTCATTCAAATTCGTTGTTTTAACGAAATCAACTGTTGCTGCTTTAGCCGATGAAGCACCCACTAATTCATTTAAGCGTATCGTTAGCTCATTTAATCTTTCTGAATTCAGCTCTTCATTACCATCAAACACTTCTTCTTCTGCAGTTTCGATTAACGCTACCAGCGCAGCCTCTGGTTTATCTACTTTCAATGCAGCAGCGTACGCTTTTCCGTATAGCTCAAGCTCTTCATAGCTCAGCTCTTCATTAACCTTCGTTACTTCTACCAACGATGCAATTCTTTCATCATAATCGGCCTTATCATGATCCATAATGTTAAGCTCATTAGCAGCTTCTAGTGCACTAGATAACGTTTGGCTTGGTTGCTGAATGGCTTGAGCCGTAATAATTGCATTTTGTGCCGCAGTACGGGCAGCTTGTGTTACATCACTATTAAAGACAAGATATTGCTCATGGTTGCCGGTATACGTTCTCCCCCCACCAAGTTGAGCGACGTAATGTACTGTGCTTAATGCGTAATCTGTTGTATATTCTGTTGGGAGTTCGTAATCACGAATTTTAAATGTTGGATTGCTTTCAGGCCCAATTAGCCCTACTACTGTGCCGATTTCAAGATCGCCCTCTTCATTTTCCACCTTAAATTCTAAGTCATACTGAGTAGTAACCTCTACACGTAAATATGACTTTCCGCCAACTTCATATACTTTAGCGTTTTTAATAAAGTTTACAAAGCTATTATTGAATAATGATTTTTTATCTGTCGACTTCACATAATCCAATGTTGCAGGTTTAAGTGATTTAACAATACTTGCACTATTTTGAGCTAATATAGTTAGATACTCAGTTAGCTCGGCTAAACGCTCAGATGTCAAATCGTCATTGCCTTCATAAACTTCACTTTTAGCTTGCTCAATACCATATAGTAGTGATTGGTCTTTATTTTCTTCTTTTACTGCTAACGCTGCAGCATAGGCTTTACCATATCGTTCAAGCTCTACATAGCTCAGTTCTTCATTAACGATCGTTACAGCAAGAAGATTCTCTGTTCTCTCTTGATATTCGGCTTGATCATAATCCATAATATTAAGTTCTTCAGCGGCTGTTAATGCATCCAACAGCGCTTTGCTTTTTAGTTGAATCGCTTGTGCTGTCGTAATTGCAGATTGAGCATTATTACGATCATCAGTCGTTATATCACTGTTAAATACAAGATACTGCTCATGATTACCTACATATGTATTGTTAGGTCCCATAGGTACATAGTAAGTAACTGTACTTAACGCATATTCAGTCTCATAATCAGCTGGCAGCTCATAATCACGAATGTTAAACGTTCGACTATCTTCAGGACCAACTGTTCCTACAACATTACCTAATTGTAGCGTACCTGAAGCATCCTCCACTTTAAATTCCAAGCTATACTGCGTTGTCACCTCGACACGCAAAATTTGTTTTCCCTCAGCCTCATATACTTTTGGATTTTTAATAAAGTTTTTGAAATCCGAATTAAATAACTTCTTTTTATCCGTAGACTTTACATAGTCAAGAATTACTTCAGTTAATTCAGGTTCATTTCCCACTTCATCTGCGAACGCGTAAACAGGGAGCATGCTAACCAGCATGGCGATCACGACGACTAATGAAAGCTGTTTGTACCATTTTAATTTCATCTCTGTCTTACTCCTTTTATTTTTTATTATGAATGATTATCATTATCATTACACGAACAAAAAAATAAGCACTTACTATTATGATAATGTTTCTCATTCTCAATGATAAATATTAGCTCATATGTTATCGATTCGTCAATATCATTTTTACTAATTCATGTAAAACTATTTTCATTTTCAACATTTAAACACAAAAAAGCCTTCTTTACTAAGGAAGATCAGTGTTGATTTCCATTAATATAAGAAGGCTTTGTTAGATTAATTTGTTTAAGTATGTTGTGATTTAAATGGTGCCGAGGACCGGAATCGAACCGGTACGGTAGTCACCTACCGCAGGATTTTAAGTCCTGTGCGTCTGCCAGTTCCGCCACCCCGGCACATTACTATGTATACGATACTACTATGTATACTCTTACTATAAAACTACTAATTAAAACCCACACAATACTTCAACAAATTAAATGGTGCCGAGGACCGGAATCGAACCGGTACGGTAGTCACCTACCGCAGGATTTTAAGTCCTGTGCGTCTGCCAGTTCCGCCACCCCGGCACGGAGTGAAAACGAGTTCCACAGTTGGTGGGCCTTGAGGGACTCGAACCCCCGACCAATCGGTTATGAGCCGACTGCTCTAACCAACTGAGCTAAAGGCCCGAAATCATTCATAGATAATTTCATTATAATAAAACTTCAACAAAATAATTTGGTTGCGGGGACAGGATTTGAACCTGTGACCTTCGGGTTATGAGCCCGACGAGCTGCCGAACTGCTCCACCCCGCGTCATTTGAAATTTTACCAACTCGCAACGGCGACATAAATTAATATACTACAAATGGGCTATTAACGTCAAGCATTTTTTTAACAAGTTTTTCTTTAATATTATTTTTTATTTTTTTTATCCGTTATTTTAATCGTATTTATGTAGTATTTATCGACGTGCAACAATAAATCTAACGCCGTATCTACCACGATGGGATTTATATATTTCAAGCTCCTGTGGGTATTCCATGCCATACATCCAGTAATCATGCTCCATGCGTTGCAATACACAACTAGCTTGAAATTTTGAATCGTATAATCGAATCCAGTAAACCCACATTCATCCTCACCTCCGTACCTAACGGATAGCGTACCCATTTTCCAAATGATCATGCAGGGAAATAATAAATAAATCTGTGGGGTATTTTGGTGCATCATAATCTTAGCCAATTAGTACAAAAAAACAGCCCAGCAACGATATAAGACGCTGCTGGGCGTTAATTAGCTCATATTACCTTCTGCTACCTTCTCAGGCTCCTCTGGTGATTCTTGCTCGCTATTGTCGTCTGTAGCCTTAACAGGAGGCTGTGGAGAGGTGATGGTGATCTTCTCTCCATCAAATTCCATTATCACCTTATCTTTAATATTCATTGCCTTCAAATATTCCTTCGGCACTTGCAGTCTTCCTACACGGTCGACAACGACATAAGCAACATGTGCTTTATCATGATGCGATGTGAATGAGACAAAACCATCCCGCTGTGCTACTAGTTCCGGATTTTGCTTTACAAATTCCGTACTCGTCAGCCCGTCTCTAATTGCGACTACACGATCCACTTGGCTAGCAAGCTCCATATCATGGGTAACAATCACGATTGTCACCCCTAGCTCTTTGTTAAGCTTACGAAAAATGTTCATAATCATATCTGATGTTGCCGTATCGACTGAACCGGTAGGCTCATCGGCAAGCAATAGCTGTGGGCGGTTAGACAGTGAAATCGCTATTGCAACCCTCTGCTGCTCACCACCTGATAACTGATGCAGCTTATTATTCATCCGGTGTCCTAAACCGACCCATTCTAGTAGCTGCTTTGCATATGCTCGGTCAAGCTTGCCAGAAAGCATCATCGGCATTTCAACATTTTCTAGTGCTGTTAAATAAGGCAATAGGTTTCTTGCATTGTTTTGCCATATAAAGCCAACCGTATCGCGCTTATACTCGACAAGCTGCTCCTCAGTCATTTTAAGCAAATCCCACTTGCCAACCTTTACTTGACCCGCAGAAGGGCGGTCAAGCCCTCCTAGCGTGTTTAACAGGGTAGATTTCCCGCTACCGCTGTTTCCAATAATGGCCATTAGCTCACCTTGCTCAACGGTTAGATTCAAACCTTGCAGGGCAACAACCTCAAGATCGTCAGTTTTGTAAATTTTCACTAAGCCTTCACAATGTATCATGAGTTACCGCTCCTCTCCCATCTTAACCGCTTGATGAACCTTCAGCTTACGAATATGCATAAATAAGAATGCAGCGCCAATAAAGACCATGACTGAAACAACAATGATTAACTGATTCGTATCACTCGCTTTGAACACAACTCGGAATGGTGGAACCAATTTCGTAGCTGAATCTGTCGATTGTAGGAAAGGTAAGAAGATATAGCTGACCAGCTTACCAATTCCAAAGCCTAGTCCAATCGCCAATCCCGCCGTAAAGATCTGTTCAAGCAAAAGCATGCTTGTCAATTGAGACTTAGACAAGCCCATCGCTCGTAATACACCAAATTGTACAACACGACCAGACAAGTTAAAGAACCAATATAATAAGTAACCTGCTAATGTAATCGCAACAGTAACGAGGAAACCTAAGCTCAGTATTCCAAACACACCGCCACGAGTAGGAAGCTTGGATTGAATAAGCAACTCGTTACGCACGTCCTTGATGCTTGCAACACCCATATTAGCTTCGGTTAGCTTCTCAATGATCGGACCTACCTCTGCATCTGGCTCCATCTTCAACCATACTTCATACGGAATAAGCGGTAATTGATCATAAATATAATCCAAATTTGCAATTAAGAAAGGCTCATCATCTGGATACAGGTTTGGCCAGTAAGGCACGATACCTACAATTGCAAATTCCACTGTACCATCTGTAAAGCTAGCAGAGACAAAATCTCCTACTTTTAGCTGAAAACGATCAGCTACATTTTGTGGGATAATTGCTCCATGCTCAAAATCACCTAAATAGGATAGCGGATAAGCAGGGTCAACGGAATACAAATCCTCTCCAAACCAACCCACATTATAGAAATCCTTATTATCGATCCCCATTATTGTACCTTTACCAACGGTTTTACCAGATACAACAATGTTGTGCTTCGTCTGTAGAACTCGTGCAGCAGCCTCTACACCAGGACTATTGCGAAAAATTTCGAATGGAGGCTCGGTATACAATATTTTCGGTGGTGGTTGGTTACTTCCACCGCCACCTCCGCCGCCTCCGGAGCCGCCGCCATTACCTCCACCGCCAGAGCCACCACCGTTGCCTCCGCCACCAGAGCCGCCGCCAGAGCCGCCACCGGAACCGCCGCCATTATTCTGACCTGTTTGTCTTTCTGGAATGCCATCCCATACCGTTTGAATAACAACATCTGTTCCGTATTGATACAATGTTCGCTCTGTAGAGTTGAGATCTATCGTTCTAGCAGCCGAAGCATTGTATACACCTAAACCAATGGTTAGTATAAGCAGGGTCATCAAAGGATAGTACCCCTTCGATGAACGTGACAACTGAGTGAGTGTTAAATATAGTGAGACAGGTAAATATTTTTTCCCAAGCCAATTACAGAACGAAAGTATCCAAGGGAATACCCGCAAGCAAACTAACCCTACCGCGAAAATCGCAATTGCTGGAACGAAAAACAGGAATGGTTGAACTTGCATTTCGTCAGTTCCAAGCCCTGAATTTAATGAAAGCAATTGACGTTCATTAAATAAATACCAGCCATATGCAGCGACTAGTACAAGTACAACATCGAGAAACCACTTTTGCCAAAATGGCTTTTTATCTGATCGTGCTAAATCCTGCTTGTAGCTAACAATCGAGGCTCTCGCATATTGAATAGCCGGAATAATTGTTGCTAGCATAGCAATAAATACAGCAACAACACCCGCAATAATCGTTTCTGTAGAAAAGCCGATCGTAATTGATTTACGATTAACGAATGAAAGGAATCCATTCGCAGAACCTATGCTCTTGGACATAAACCATCCAAGCAGCGGTCCAAGTATTAGCGCTACCGCACCAAGCATTAAGCTCTCAATGATATACATCCAGACAATCTGCCTAGTACCAGCACCACGACTTCGCAGTACCGCGATATCACTACGCTGCTTATCAAGCGCCTGCTTCGCGTTCATCGTAATAAAGTAAAATACCATGGCTAGCATCGGTGCTGCTAACGTAAACAGTAATGATTGAAGCTGCGTGCTTTGTTTGCGGAATTCATCTAATGTTCCCGCAAAGGACTTATCAACACGTGTATCCTTCAAGAGCTGATACAGCTCGATGTCCATACGCTTCAACGTCGATGATAAACCATTAATTTGACTGCTTTGAATTTGTGTAAGATCAAAATTATAATACCAAGCAGCATTTTGCAGTACGATTTTTTTCTGAGCAAGAAGATAATCATTCATTACTTTTTCAGAAACAAATAAAGTTCCGAAGTTGCTTTCTAAGCCAAGCATCCAATAGGAGTCGGTAATATCGTTAGGAGTAATTGCCCCAACTACTTTTACAAGCAATGATTGAGAGCTACTGCCTATGCGATAGTGGTAAATATCACCGACATGAACGTCGTTTCGGAACATCCCCTCTTCAATCATGACCGCTTCTATTACGCCACTTCCATCTACGGAGTCTTTGAACCAGTCACCCTGAACTAGTTCATTTTTCTCCTTCAAACCACTCATGCTTTGAATAGACAATGTTCTTGAACGGCTTGCATCAATTAAAGACGTATCCGTTGGAATAACATTTGCGCTGCGTAAACCATACTGATACACATAGGTTAAATAGTCAAAACCGATACTAGCAGGGATCTCATGCTGAATATATTGCTCTACAGCACGTAACCCTTCCAAATCAGTAGGAGCTGAAGCCAGTCCCTGATACTTCATCAGTAATGAGCCTGCTGGAGAATCTACGCTATCATTTTCAAGTTGCTTAGCGATAACTCGCTTTAGCGATCCATCCGCATACATCGGTATACTAGTGGCAAATGCGACAGCAACGATAAGTCCAGCTAACGTACTTAACGTGAGCCACCGAGTATTCCACATTTTGCGGAAAATAAAGCGAAAGAACGGCAACCTCATCGGCTATCGACCTACAACTTTCTGTCCAGGCGTTAGCCCTTCTAAAATTTCTACACTTGTAGATGTTTGCTGTCCAACCTCTACGTCTACTTCTCGCTTCGTTCCATCATTATCGACAACTTGAACATACGTACGGCTTCCAATACTACGGAGTGCTGCAGGAGGAATTACAACAGCATTTTCTGTGCGCTTCGTAATGACTTTAATGGAAGCTGGAGCACCGCGAGTAGCCGATTCCGGTAATTCATCCACTTCAATAATCATAAAGTCCTCAATGGATTCTATCTCAGAATTACCTCCGCCTCCACCAGGGACGCCGCCGTTATCAGAGCTAGAGGATTGTACAGGTAACTGCTTAATCGTACCTTCAATCGTACCACCATTGCTAATCGTAACAAGTGCGTCCATTCCAATTGCAAGCTTTTCTTGCTCAGTTTTCGTAAGCTTGGAAGCAGGAACAAGCATGCTTGTGTTGGCAATGATCGCTACTGGAGCATAGGACTTAACTAGATCGCCCTTTTTCACAGATAACGACACAACCGTACCTGAGAACGGTGCTGTAATAGTAGCTTGCGAAATTTCTTCTTCCATATCAGCTAGCTTTTGACGCTTTTCTTCAAAGGCAATACGTTGCTGCTCGAAATCAGATTGATCCATCTCATCTCTTTGACGAAGTAATTCCTTCATTGCTATCTCATCACGCTGAAATGCAAGACGCTCCATCCGCAACGTTTTCTCTAAATCAGTCATATCAAGTGTAGCAATCGGTTCTCCAGCCTTAACTGAATCACCAACCTTCACATATACATCTTTTATATTGTGATCGCCCGTCGTAAAAAACACGGTTTCTTCCTCAAGAGAAATGACCTTCCCCATCACTTGTACTGAATTTTCTAATGTTTTGGTTGTTACATCATATACGGGCTTCTGTGATATTTGCGGTGGTTTAATTTCTGGAAGAACCTCTTCCTCTTTCTCATCTGGCAATAAACTGCAGCCGCTTAGCATAATCGCAGCAGCGATACTAACAATACTCATTTTACGAAATAAACTTCCCGTCAACCATTTCATAGACATGGTCAGCAACCTCCAAAATTGTAGGATCATGTGTAGTCATGCAAATCGAAATTTGCTCGGTACGAATAATACTTTGAAATAAGGCCATTACTTGTGCTGACATCGCAGTATCTAATTCCGCTGTCGGCTCATCGGCAAGTAAAAGAATCGGACGATGGGCAATTGCTTTGGCAATTGCAACACGCTGCTGCTCACCACCGGAAAGCTCAAATGGACGATGATGCATACGCTTCTCTAATCCAACAAGCGTTAAGCATTCCTCCACGCGTTCCTTCCATTCCTTCTTAGGTCTATTCGCCATTCGCAGCGATAACTCTACATTTTCATAAGCGGACAATAACGGCATTAGCGCAAACGCCTGGAAGATAAAGCCCATATCGTTTCGTCTAATCGTTGTACGCTTTTTGTCACTTAATGTACTAAAGGGCTGTCCATTAAAATGTATACTCCCTTTACTAGGCGTATCCAATCCCCCTAAACTATTAAGCAGCGTTGTTTTACCCGAGCCCGAGCGACCTTTCAGCATAACAAGCTGCTGCCGCTCAACGACCATATTAATTCCTTTCAGCACATGAAGCTGTTTACTGCCTACCTGAAAGCTCCGCTCCATATCCTTTACTTCTAATAAAGGAGCGCTGCTTGCTGCATCATTATGTACTTCTGTTTTCATATCCATTGATTACACGACACTCCCCGTACTTAGTCTATCTTACAGACGTTGCAACATATAAAAAGGTTACAACTTTCTCATTATTTCTGTAAATATTTCCTTACTTAATATTTCTTCGACAAATGAATAAAGGCTATTAACTCGTAACCTAAACGAAGTTAATAGCCTGAAAACTACGGGAATGCCTATATAATCGTACTTTTTACCAATAAGCGAGATTAGTTATTACCATACTCTTTTGGATTTGTACGCCAAGCTTGAAGTGCTGCAATATCAGATTGTGCGATTTTACCAGCTTCTGCTGCTTGTTCAATTAATGCGGAGTAGTTAGAAATCGTATGCAGCGGAATACCTGCCTCAGCAAATGCATCGATTGCAGATTGGAATTGATATGTGAAAATTGCAAGTACAGCAAGCGGCTCAGCACCAGCTTCACGAACGGCTAGTGCGGCTTTAAGCGAACTACCACCTGTTGAGATAAGGTCTTCAATAACTACGACCTTCTGCCCTGGAAGAATACGACCTTCGATCTGATTTTGCTTACCATGACCTTTCGCTTTATCACGAATATAGGCCATCGGTAAGTTAAGCTTCTCAGCAACCCAAGCAGCATGAGGAATTCCAGCTGTTGATGTTCCCGCAATCACTTCAGCTTCAGGGTAAAGCTCTTTAATTAATGTAACAAAGCCATCAGCGACTTTGTTGCGAATTTCAGGATAAGTCATCGTTAAACGATTATCGCAATAAATTGGAGACTTAATGCCAGAAGTCCAAGTAAACGGCTCATTAGGAGAAAGCGCTACTGCTTCAATGTCCAATAATGATTTGGCAATATCTTTTGCCAGCTGCTCAAGTGCTGGATTACTCATAGTTTATTAGCTCCTCTATAATAGATTCTAATGCTTGGCGTGGATCAGCCGCTGCCGTAATTGGGCGACCAATCACCATAAAGTCAGTACCTTGCTTCAAGGCATCACTTGGTGTCATAATACGGGATTGATCATTAAGCGCCGCACCAACCGGACGAATACCTGGTGTAATCGTTTGAAAGCTTGTCCCACAAGCTGCTTTGATCGCAACAACCTCAGAGGGTGAAGCAACAACACCATCTAGTCCTGATGCTTTTGCTAGCTTAGCATAGGATAACACAGCAGCTTCTACAGAACCCGCAATGCCAATTTCTTCGTTCATTACTTGCTGGGAAGTGCTCGTTAGCTGTGTAACAGCAATAACAGTTGGACGCTTACTTCCATTTGATAAAGCAAGCTCCACGCCTTCCATCGCAGCTTCCATCATTGCGCGTCCACCAGCAGCGTGAACATTAAACATATCAACGCCAAGTGACGTAATGCTCGTGGCACCGCCCTTGACTGTATTAGGAATATCATGCATCTTCAAATCAAGGAATACGTTAAAGCCTTGCTTCTTTAAGCTTTCCACAAAAGCAGGACCGACAGCATAAAAAAGCTGCATTCCCACTTTAATATAACAAGGAATACCACTAATTTTCTCTAGTAACTGCTGAGCTGCAGCCGCATTTGGATAATCCAATGCAACCATCACTTTACCAGCAGCCTGCTCCCTAGACAAAGCGCCCATTATCATCTCTCCTCAAGCGTTTCAGGATGAAACGCACTTCGTAAGCATTTCTCTACTTTTCATGTACTTCTACGAACAACCTCCTGCACATGAAAAGTGCTACGGAAGCATCTACCTAGCGTTTCAGCATGAAACGCACTTCGTAAAAAGCTCTATATAGTCCTCGATGCTACCTCACTTGGTGTGAAGTAGCATCGAGCGTTAGGTTATTTATTTTTGATGAGATACTGGCATTGAGCGAGATGAGAAGTTAATAGTTTGCATCATTGACAATAGCGCACGTACTGTATCAAGCGAAGTCATACATACAACGCCGTTCTCAACCGCTTCACGACGAATACGGAAACCGTCGCGCTCTGGTGTTTTACCTTTAGTCAATGTATTAACTACAAACTGCGCATGTCCTTCACGGATGTGATCAAGAATGTTAGGTGTGCCTTCACTTAGCTTGTTCACACGAGTAACATATAGACCTGCTGCTTCTAGCACATCAGCCGTACCGCCAGTTGCCATTAGCTTATATCCACAATTTGCGAATCCACGCATTAGCTCAACTGTTTCAGCTTTATCTTTGTCAGAAACTGTTACAAGGATTGTACCGGAAGTAGGAATTTTCATACCTGCACCGATTAAGCCCTTGTACAATGCTTTCGCGAACTGCTCGTCACGTCCCATAACCTCACCAGTAGATTTCATCTCTGGAGTAAGTGTAGGGTCAACACGGCGTAGCTTAGCGAAGGAGAACACTGGAACTTTAACCGATACATGATCGTCTTCCTTCCATAGTCCATCCACATAGCCTAGCTCAGCCAAGCTTTGATTCAAGATTGCACGCGTAGCAAGATTAGCCATTGGAATATTCGTTACTTTACTTAAGAACGGTACAGTACGTGATGAACGTGGGTTAACCTCGATCACATATACTTTTTCGTCATGAATAACGAACTGGATGTTTACTAGGCCGACTACTTTTAACGCTTTTGCAATTCTAATTGTGATATCAACAATTTGCTGTTTAATATCATCTGACAATGATTGCGGAGGATATACAGCGATCGAGTCACCAGAGTGAACACCCGCTCGCTCAACATGCTCCATAATACCTGGGATAAGCACTGTCTCGCCATCGCAAATCGCGTCAACCTCAGCCTCTTTACCAAGCATGTAACGGTCAATCAATACTGGATGCTCAGGGTTGATCTTAACCGCAACCTTCATATAGCTTAGAAGATCAGCATCAGAGTATACAATTTCCATTGCGCGACCACCAAGTACATAAGATGGACGAACAAGCACTGGATAACCTAGACGTTGTGCAGTTTCAACTGCCTCGTCAACAGAAGTAACTGTGCTACCTTCTGGTTGTGCAATATCTAAGCTGCGAAGCAATGCTTCGAACTTTTTACGGTCCTCTGCAGTATCGATGCTCTCAAGGCTAGAACCAAGAATTTTAACTCCTGCTTTAGACAGTGGTGCAGCAAGATTGATTGCTGTTTGTCCACCGAACTGAACAATTACACCAACAGGTTGCTCTTGCTCAATAACGTTCATAACATCCTCGAAGAACAGAGGCTCGAAGTATAGACGGTCAGATGTACTGAAGTCAGTCGATACTGTTTCAGGGTTGTTATTAATAATTACCGCTTCATAGCCTGCATGTTGAATCGCCCATACAGCATGTACAGTTGAGTAGTCAAACTCGATACCTTGACCGATACGGATCGGACCAGAACCAAGCACTAGAATTTTTTCTTTTTTCGTTTCTGTTACTTCATTCTCTACTTCATATGTGGAGTAGTAATAAGGTGTAACAGCTTCGAACTCTGCCGCACAAGTATCAACCATTTTGTAAACTGGTACGATGTTCAAAGATTTACGGAATGTACGGATGTCATTTTCATTCGTATATTCGCCACCAGGGAAGCCCTCTTGACGAAGCTCAGCGATTGAGCGATCTGCAAAACCGAAGCGTTTTGCTTCATATAGAAGCTCTTCACTCAATGTTTCAGTAGAGCGTAATTTATCTTCAAATTTAACGATACCTTCAATTTTATCAAGGAACCACCAGTCGATTTTCGTAATGTCTTGAATTTGTTGTAGCGTATAGCCACGACGGAATGCTTCGGCTACTAGGAATAAACGCTCATCATCTGGCTTTTGCAGACGAGTTTGAAGCACTTCATCAGACAATTCCTTCGCTTCTTTAAGATAAATACGGTTAACACCGATTTCTAAAGAACGAACTGCTTTATGAATAGATTCCTCGAACGTACGACCGATCGCCATAACCTCACCAGTCGCTTTCATTTGCGTACCTAGCTTACGGTTAGCGTCAACGAATTTATCGAACGGCCAACGAGGAATTTTCGATACGATATAGTCAAGTGCTGGCTCGAAGCAAGCATAGGTTTGACCAGTTACTGGGTTAACAATTTCATCAAGCGTATAGCCAACTGCAATTTTAGCAGCCATTTTCGCAATTGGATAACCAGTTGCTTTAGATGCAAGTGCAGATGAACGAGATACACGAGGGTTAACCTCAATGACATAGTATTGGAAGCTATGTGGATCTAGTGCATACTGAACGTTACATCCACCTTCAATGTTTAGAGCGCGAATAATTTTTAGTGATGCAGAACGAAGCATTTGATATTCGCGATCTGACAATGTTTGTGACGGTGCTACGACGATGGAATCCCCTGTATGAACACCAACTGGGTCAAAGTTTTCCATATTACATACAACGATACAGTTATCGTTCGCGTCACGCATTACTTCATATTCAATTTCCTTCATGCCTGCAATTGATTTCTCAATTAGACATTGGTTAATTGGAGAGTAACGAATACCAGAAGCTACAATATCACGAAGCTCTTCTTCATTCGCACAGATACCACCACCAGTACCGCCAAGCGTATAAGCTGGACGAACGATGATTGGGTAGCCAATTTTATTAGCAAAGTCAACTGCATCCTCTACAGTCGTTACGATTTCACTTTCTGGAACAGGTTGTTCAAGCTCACGCATAAGCTCACGGAACAAGTCACGATCCTCAGCTTTTTCAATCGCAGTAAGCTGTGTACCAAGAAGCTGAACATTTTCCTCTTCTAGTACGCCTGCACGTGCAAGCTCAACCGCCATGTTAAGACCAGTTTGACCACCAAGCGTTGGTAGCAAGCCGTCAGGACGCTCTTGACGAATAATTTGAGATACGAAATCAAGAGTGATTGGCTCGATATATACTTTATCAGCCATATTTGTATCAGTCATAATTGTTGCAGGGTTACTGTTAATAAGTACTACCTCGTAGCCCTCTTCTTTTAGCGCTTGACACGCTTGTGTTCCCGCATAGTCGAACTCAGCCGCTTGACCGATAACAATTGGACCAGAACCAATAACTAGAATCTTTTTAAGCTTTGTATTTTTAGGCATTTTTTAGTTCTCCTCTCAACATTTCAGACAATACAGCTTGACGAGGCTTTTGTGGATTATTCACTTTATGCTCGCGAATCATCTCGATAAATTGATCAAACAAATAGCTTGAATCGTTAGGACCTGGAGCTGCTTCTGGATGATACTGTACTGAGAAGGCAGGATATTTTTTATGCTTCACGCCTTCGATTGTTTTATCATTATTGTTAATATGTGTAACAACTAGATCAGTACCTGCGATAGATTCATCAGTAACTGCATAGCTATGGTTTTGTGAAGTAATGTAGCAACGTCCTGTTTCAAGCTCTTTAACAGGGTGGTTACCACCACGGTGACCGAATTTAAGCTTATTTGTATCAGCACCACAAGCAAGGGACAATAGCTGGTGACCAAGACAAATACCGAAGATTGGATATTCACCAAGAAGCTGCTTAATTGTTTCTGCTACATGCAGGTTGTCTTTTGGATCCCCAGGGCCATTAGACAATTGAATGCCGTCTGGAGCAATACGACGAATTTCTTCAACAGTCGTTGTATGCGGAACGACGATAATATCGCAATTGCGTTTAGAAAGCTCGTGAACAATACCATTTTTAGAACCGCAATCTAGAAGCACGATACGCTCTTTTCTACCAGGCACATGGTAAATGTTGTTTGTAGATGTACGAGCAACCTGATCGCGTGCGATCGGAGTAGATTGCAAACGTTCAATTAATTCCTCTACATGCTCATTGCCTGTAGTTAGAAGACCTTTCATTGAACCGAACTGACGAATTTTACGAGTCAGCATACGAGTGTCAATCCCAGCGATACCTGGAATTTCGTATTCTTTTAACAGCTCTCCAAGTGAGAATTGAGAACGCCAGTTACTTGGAATTGGCTCATAGCGACGAACAGCCATACCGAACAGATTCGGACGAACCGCTTCAAAGTCATCACGAGTGATACCGTAGTTTCCGATTAGTGGATAAGTCATCGTAACGATTTGTCCACAGTAAGACGGATCAGATAACAACTCTTGATAGCCAGTCATACCTGTATTGAAAACAACTTCACCGATTTTTTGTGTATCCGCACCAAACGACACTCCTGTAAACAACGTTCCATCTTCTAACAATAATCTTGCTTGCATGTTAAGTTTCACTCCTCAATAGTTGATCAAATCTATTTACTCCAGACGATTTTGCCATCCACAATCGTCGTAACTGGCCAGCCCTTCAATTCCCAACCGCCGAACGGTGTATTAGAGCTTTTTGATAAAAATGTGCTTGGATCTACTTTTTCGCTAGTTTGCAGATCAACAACGGTTAGATCTGCAGGCTTGCCGACTTCAATACTTCCTTGCTCAAGTCTGAACACTTTTGCAGGATCCTTTGTCATACGTTGCAATAGGAAGCCTAACGACCAGCGTCCTGTCTCAACGAATTTTGTATATAGTAGAGGGAATGCTGTTTCAAAGCCCACAATACCGAATGGAGCAAGATCAACACCCTTTGCTTTCTCTTCTGCGCTATGCGGTGCATGGTCAGTTACGATCATATCAATCGTTCCATCCTCTAGGCCTTCAATTACTGCTTGTACATCACGTGGTGTACGAAGAGGTGGATTCATTTTCCAGTTTGCATCATCTAGACCAGGAATATCTTCATCAGATAGAACCAAGTGATGCGGACAAACCTCTGCAGTAATCTTCACTCCAATTGACTTCGCAAGACGGATTAAGCGAACAGATTGCTCTGTACTAACATGGCATACATGATAATGAACGCCTGTCGCTTCCGCTAGCAAAGCATCGCGTCCAACATGGATCGCTTCAGATTCATTCGGAATGCCCTTGATGCCATGCTTACGAGAAAATTCCCCTTCAGAAGCCCATGCGCCTTTTACTAGAGAATCATCTTCACAGTGCGCGATTACCGGCATGTCAAGTGCCTTCGCAAGTGTCATAGCATCCTTCATCATTTGTGCGTTTTGCACACCTACTCCATCATCAGTAAAGCCAATTGCGCCAGCTTCCTTCAAAGCCGCAAAATCAGTTAGCTCACGACCAAGCTCATTTTTCGTAATTGCTGCATATGGCAATACTTTTACAGAGCCTGCTTCTTTAGCTTTATCTAGAATGTATGTCACCGTTTCAGGAGTATCTGTCACTGGTCGAGTATTTGGCATACAAGCAATTGTTGTAAAACCACCCTTAGCTGCTGAGCGTCCGCCCGTAATAATATCTTCCTTATGTGTAAAGCCTGGATCACGTAAATGCACGTGCATATCAATAAACCCAGCTGATACTAGCTTACCAGCAGCATCCACTACTTCGCTGCCTTCTGTATTGACTTGCACATTGCCGTCAACAATCTCAGCAATAACTCCATCCTTCACTAGGATGTGTTTACCTTCCAGTTGCTCACTTGCTTCATTCCAAACTTGACCGTTCAATATCCATAAAGACATGTTAGATAGCCTCCTAAAACTTTTTCTTTCATAATAAGTATGTTGTCTATTACGACATTGCTCGTTCCACGACTGCCATACGAATTGGCACGCCGTTAGACATTTGCGGGAAAATTTTGCTGTTTGGTGCTTCTACTAGCTCGCTGTCAATCTCTACATTGCGATTCACAGGCGCAGGATGCATTATGATCGCATGTGACTGCATTTGCGTTGCTCGCTCTACCGTTAAGCCGAAGCTTGCTCGATAGCCTTCTGCAGAGCTTAACATGCCCGTTGTATGACGCTCAAGCTGAACGCGCAGCATCATTACAACATCCGCCTTAATTGCTTCTTCCATACTAACATATTGTACATCAAGCTCAGCAGCCTTCATATTGTCAGGCGCACAGAACACCACATCTGCACCAAACTTACGCAGTGCGTAAAGGTTACTGCGTGCTACACGACTGTGTAGTATGTCTCCGATAATAGCCACTTTAAGTCCTTTTAGTGCCCCAAAATGCTTTTGCATTGTATATAGATCAAGCAATGCTTGTGTTGGATGCTCGTTGTTACCGTCACCTGCATTGATTAGTGGAACTTGAATTTTCTGTGCAATTTCCGCTAGCATCCCGACTGGCTTCATACGAATGATACCAGCATCAATGCCCATCGATTCTAGTGTACGAACTGTATCATAAATCGACTCGCCCTTTTCAACGCTGGAGGCCGCCGCTGAAAAATTAATGACTTCCGCACCTAGTCGCTTTTCAGCTACTTCAAAGGAAGTGCGAGTTCTTGTACTGTTTTCGAAAAACATATTGGCTACAAATTTCCCATTAAGCAGATCATGGGTCTTGCTTGGATGCTGCTCCCAGTAAGCCGCACGATCAAGTATCGATTGGATCTCCTGTTGACTTAACTCTTTAAGTCCGAGCAAGCTACGAGTTGAAATGGCTGCAGTGGTCATAAATTCGCCTCCTAATTTGGATCAGTGATAGATTGTTACTTGGTCTGCTTGATCAACCTCGGTAAGCTCTACCTGAATACTTTCATGCTTGGACGTCGGTATGTTTTTGCCAATATAGTCTGGTCGGATTGGCAGTTCTCGATGTCCACGATCTACGAGCACAGCAAGCTGAATGCTTTGTGGTCTGCCGCAATCCATAATTGCGTCCATTGCTGCTCGAATGGTACGCCCTGTATACAGCACATCATCGAACAAAATAATTTTTTTGTTCTTTACATCTACAGCAGTTAATTCATCATTATCGTTCTGCTCCGCAGTCTCCAGTTCAAAATGATCACTGCGATCATCTCGGTACTTGGTAATATCAAGCTCGTACACTGGAGCGTTCACACCTTCGATATCTGAGATTTTCTCTGCAATGCGCTTGGCGAGATGCACGCCTCTTGTGCGAATTCCAACGATGATGCAATCCTCAATACCTTTGTTTTTCTCAACAATCTCATGTGCAATTCTTGTCAACGCTCGTCGAATTGCTGCCTCATCCATTAAAATATGACGTTCTGCTTCAGACATTAGCATCTCACCTCCATTTCAGCTTACTGTAACCTTATATTGTGGTAACGAAAAAACTCCTTGCGAAGTTCGCAAGGAGTAATGAAAATCATGGTAAGAAGACAGCACGGTACACGATCATTGCACAATGATCGTACACTGCTAGTCGAAGTGTCCTTATCCAATTATTCACGTTACCTTGCCAGCCTCACGGGACTGAATTAAAGGTACATCTCTATCGAAAAAAATTATCCCACGTTCGACACCAAATGTCAACTGCTGAATAGAAAAAAGGCGCCTCTCTCTGAAGCGTCATCGATAGCTTTACTCTATATTTTGTCTAAGATTTTCAATTTGATCCAAGGTGCATCCAGTTAGTTTGACGATCGTTTCATCGTCGAAGTTTTCAGCGATCATTTGTCTAGCGATCTTTTCTTGAGCTTCTCGCTTGCCTTCAAGTTTAGCATCTACAAATACCTTTTCAAATCCCATATCGTCATCAATTCCTTTCTTTTGATGGAGTAACCGCTTAACAATATTTACAGTCTCAATTCCTATCTTATGAGATTTCAAGCGATTCCTCATCCAAGTAAAAAATCTCTGCTGATCATCTTCAGTTAAATTCTTAATTACAACCATTAAGTTATTTAACTTATCAATTAACTGTTCTTGATTTTCGGCTTGATCTAATAAAAAAACTGCACTAAGATTGGAACAATTGGCGGTAAACTAAATTCTCGGCGATTGTTCATCCCCTCACTTTTGTTATTCAGCCAATACCTCCAAATTTCTGTTTTATATAAGAGTAACCGATATGACATACGATAATCAACAGTCGATTGTAATTCCACTAATACATAAAACAGTACCTGCTGTCCCTCGATATTTACTTGGTACACAACATCCGCTTCCTGCTGTTTAAAATCCTGTAAAACAAATGAATGCGGTATAGGCTCTACATGTTCTTCGGTTATATCTTCAGTCCAGCTTCTTTTGATAAACGATCGAAGGAATTCAACAAACAATTTCTTGCTTGATAAAAGGAACTTATATGATGCGTCATGATGATGAACTTCTTTATCAACTTTGTTCATTTATGCTGACACCTCTCTTTTTTCACAACATAAAAAGCACACAAATTAAGAGATCACTTCTCTTAACTCGTGTGCTTCACGTTTTGTTATTAATATAGTAGATATTACCATTATCTCGCGGATGAGTTCAAGATATGATATCTGGCTATAAGAACAGTTACAGTTTTAATTGTTTAATGCGCTCGATAGCACGCTCTGTATTTTCACGGCTGCCGAATGCTGTTAAACGGAAATAGCCTTCACCGCATTGACCGAAGCCAACGCCAGGTGTTCCGACAATATTCGCTTCGCTTAATAAGTAATCGAAGAAGCTCCAAGAATTATAGCCTTCAGGTGTTTTCAACCAGATATACGGCGCGTTTACACCACCGAATACAGTAAAGCCAACATCACGTAGTCCATCGCGAATTAACGCTGCATTAGTCATATAATATTGGATAAGCTCTTGGATTTGTGCTCTGCCTTCAGGAGAATAAATCGCTGCTGCACCCTTTTGCGTTACATAGGATACACCGTTAAATTTAGTCGTATGACGACGATTCCAAAGCTCATTAACGCTAACAGTATTACCATTAGCATCTTTACCTTTTAGCTCCTTAGGTACAACTGTGTATGCACAGCGAATACCTGTAAAGCCTGCAGTTTTAGAAAAGCTGCGGAATTCGATCGCTACTTGACGAGCACCTTCAATTTCATAAATGCTATGTGGTACATCTTCCTCAGTAATAAACGCTTCATAAGCGGAGTCAAATAGGATGATGCAGTCATTTTCGATTGCATAGTCAACCCAAACCTTCAACTCGTCCTTCGTAAGCGTCATCCCTGTAGGGTTGTTTGGATAGCAAAGGTAGATTAAGTCAACTTTTTCAGTTGGCAAGCTTGGCTTGAAGTTGTTTTCAGCCGTGCAATCTAAGTAAACAATTTTCTCATAACGACCAAGCTCAGTATTAAAGCTACCTGCACGTCCCGCCATAACATTCGTATCAACATATACCGGGTAAACAGGGTCTTGTACAGCAATCACACTGCTCGTACTAAAAATCTCTTGGATATTACCAACATCGCATTTTGAACCGTCGCTTACGAATACTTCATCGTTGCCAAGCTCAATGCCACGGGAACGGTAATCTCCCTCAATAATCACATCTGTAAGGAACGTATAGCCCTGCTCAGGACCATAGCCTTTAAATGAGTCAGAATGCATCATCTCATCTACCGCTTTGTGCATAGCGTCTGTTACCGCCGATGGTAGTCCGCGCGTAACATCACCAATACCTAGACTAATAATATCCGCATTTGGATTTTCACCAATGTATTTTGTTCTACGTTTTGCAATCTCAGAAAATAAATAGCTGCCTTGCAGCTCTAAAAAGTGCTGATTCACTGTTGTCATTATTTCACCATTCCTTTTCACGACAAATTATCATGTATTAAGCATAACGTACAGAACGGCAAAACATAATGCAGAAACTAATCAAATATTTGTACATATCGACACCTAGCGTGCACCAAGACATAAAAAAGCCTGCGCCCTTAACGGGAACGCAGACTAATTAAAATATCATTCATATCTTCTGGAATCGGCACCTCAAACTGCAAACGCTCGCCAGTACGTGGATGGTCAAAGCCAAGCACACCAGCATGTAACGCTTGTCCATTTAACGCAACCGTCTTATTGCGGCCATAAACTGGATCTCCAGCTAGTGGATAGCCAATGTATTTCATATGGACGCGGATTTGATGGGTTCTACCTGTCTCAAGCTGCAGCTCCACAAGCGTGAAATCATTGCCGATTCGCTCAATAACTTTAAAATGGGTTACCGCCCGCTTCGCATTATGATCGGTTACTGTAAACAGCTTACGATCCGCAGTATCGCGACCGATCGGCGCATCGATCGTCCCTTCATCATGTGGCAAATTACCATGAACAAGTGCAGTGTAGCGACGAGTGACGGTATGCTCCTTAAGCTGCTCAGCTAACGATAAATGAGCCAGATCATTTTTCGCAACCATAATTAGCCCTGTCGTATCACGATCGATACGATGAACGATGCCTGGTCTCATAACACCGTTAATCCCTGATAAATCGTTGCAATGATACATTAGCGCATTCACTAATGTGCCACTGCTATGTCCAGGTGCTGGATGAACGACCATACCGCGTGGCTTATTCACGACAATGACATCGCTATCCTCATAAATCACATCAAGCGGAATATTTTCTGCAGCAATCTCAAGCTCCTCTGCTGGTGGGATATGAATGACTACATCATCGCCAATAGACAGCTTGTAATTGCTTTTACTTACTTTACCATTCACTAAGACATGTCCGTCTTTAATCCATTGCTGTACTTGGGTGCGCGAGATGGAAGCATCGTCTAATTGCTCAGGCACAAATTTATCAATTCGTACTCCACGATGCTCTTCAGTTGCTTGTATGCTAATGATTGCTACGCTCGAATCATCACGATCCTCTTCAAGCGTCACATCAAATTCTTCGATTTCCTCATTCTTCATGTGCTGCTGTAACCTTACCTTTCTGTTCCCGTCTCATATCAAGTAGTGTGTCCAATATAATAAGTCCAACACCAACCACGATCGCTGAGTCTGCTACATTAAAAATTGGGAACGTGTAGCTACCAAAGTTAAACTTGAAAAAGTCAACAACCTCACCATGGTTCACACGATCGATAAAGTTGCCAAGCGCTCCGCCAAGTACGAGAGCCAAACCGATAAGCAGTGATTTACTACCCTTATTACGCATAATATGTGCATACCATAAAATACCAATTACAATTGCTACAGTAATAATAATGAAAAATAAGCGCTGCTCCTGCAATATGCCAAACGCTGCTCCACGATTACGATGGGATGTAATTAGGAAAAAATCACCGATTACGCTAAATTCCTCATTTAAAACCATATTACTTTCAATCCAGCGCTTCGTAAAGTAATCCACGACAAAGGCTACAATTGCAACAAGAAAAAAAACAATCCTCATCATTTCACTCCTATCATGCTCCTGCATTTCAGCTATGTATAATGTCACTACATAACTGTTAGTGTAGCATATGTAACGTATACATTCTACTTAAGAGCCATTCTTCCTTAAAATTTATCCCCTACAATGACCAGTCTATCCAAGCTTTACTCTTTTATAAAGCGATGTTTTGAAGCACAATATGTAAACATCCTTATAAAGTGAGGTGACGTAATGCAAGCACATTTATCAACAGATCAGCTACAGCATTTCAAAGACAAGCTAATCCAGCTGCGAGATCAGGTATTAGACGAAAAAACCTTCACTAAGCAAATGAGTACCGACCTGAATTTATCCTCAGAGCTCTCGAAAATAGATAACCACCTTGCTGACCAAGCAACGGAAATGTACGAGCAGCAACGAGAAATTGCTTTTTATGACGCTCAGGAGCGTCGACTGACCAGAATCGAGGATGCTCTGTCTCGGATTGAGCAGCAAACCTATGGCATATGTACTGTCTGTCAGCAACCGATTGATGTAGAACGACTTGAAGCGTTACCTGAAGCTGCCACCTGTCAGGAGCATGCACCTCAAACTCATGCCTTCACAGCTTCTTATGAGTATTTGCCAATTGCGATGGAGCAAATCAATATGGACGATACAGAATTCAACGGCTTTGATGGTGAGGACAGTATTCAGCAGGTATTAAGCTATGGTAACTCATCCTACGATGAAGCGATATCGATGTTAGATACTGAATTTGCGGAAGAGCTTGTTGCTGAATTAGACGGGTTTTGTGAACCTATGGAAAGCTTTGTCGCAACAGATATTACAGGCCAACATGTATATATCGTCCGCAACAATGCATATCAGCGATATCTCAATAGCGACGAAGGTGATCAAGAGCTTGAGCACTTATAAATATTATCTTATATCTACATCAAGCTGATTTTGTACAATTCGCACGATATCCGCAATGTAATCTCCAATAATCGGAAGATTCAATGCACCAAGCAATTGCAATAAATATAGGATAAATGTCGCTAAAAACACCCATCCGACAGCTGTTCCTACGCCTCGCGCTACACCGGATAAAAAGCTGCGCCATACAAGCTTCAACGGCTTGTTCATAAGGTTGACGTAGTCAGCGATCTGCGTACGCTCGAGATCATTGGTTACTTTAATTAATCTTTGCTCGATTGAGTCTAACGATTTTCTTAGCTTGCTAAGCTCCTCTTGATCTTGTTCCGCCATAGTCGTCATCCTTTCTCTTGCACCGAACTAGAAACTAAGCCCGCTCGCCACTTGGCGAAGCGGGCTTTATTAATATATCCTTATCGTCCGATGAAAATGCCCACGCTCTTCTCACCGAGCTGAACAATTTCCATACCGTCCCTTTGTCCAAATGTGACGGATTGCAGAAGCAGATTTTCTTGCAGCAGGCCATCGAAGACTTGCAGTGCAGCTTGTAGCTCTTCGTCTACATGCAGCTGAAGATCAATACGTTTTTCGATTGGCAAATCAAGCTTTTTACGAGTATCCTGCACCGCACGAATCACCTCACGCACCCAGCCCTCTTGCTCAAGCTCAGGAGTAATATCTGTATTCAACGCTACAGTAATACCATTACCTGAAGCGGAGGCAAAGCCGGATTTCGCTTTTTTCTCTACAAGAATTTCATCTAGAGAAACAACTAGCTCTTCGCCTTCTTCAGTCGTAAACAAATACTGACCAGATTGTACAATCTCACGTGTTTGCTCTGGACTCATTTCCTTAAATGCTGCTTGGATTGGCGATACTTGCTTACCGAACTTACGACCAGCTACTTTAAGATTAAGCTTTAGAGTAAAGTCAACAAAGCCGCTATCGGAATTTTGTACCGTAATTTGCTTCACATTGATTTCGTCCTTAATGATGTCCTCATACGAAGCCAGCTCAAACTCGCGGTCAAGCGATACGATCAGCTCAGAAAGTGGTTGACGTGTTTTGATGCTTGTTTCATTACGTACATTACGAGCAAGCTCAACGATTACTTTCGCACTTTCCATATCACGCTCAAGCTCTGCATCAATTAATGACTCATCTGCTTGTGGATAATCTGCTAAGTGAACACTTTCACCGCCACCCAAGTTATGGAATACATCCTCAGCTACTAGCGGAGTATATGGTGCGATAACTTTAGATAGCGTTAATAGCACATTATGCAACGTTTGGTATGCAGCGATTTTATCCTCGGATAATCCACTTCCCCAGAAACGATCACGAGAACGACGGATATACCAGTTACTTAATTCATCTACAAAGCCTTCAATTGCTTTGGCAGGATTTAAGAAATCATTTGCATCCAAGCCTTTCGCAGCTGTTTTAATTAAGCTGTTCAGGCGACTGATGATCCAGCGATCAAGCTTGTTATCGGAAACCTTCGGTGCATGCTGATCGTGTACATAACCATCGATCGTTGCATAGAGCGCATAGAACGCATGAGTGTTAACGATTGTATCCACCACTTTAGATTTCGCTTCGCCTACGATACCTTTTGAGAAGCGTTTGCTGTTCCAAGGTGCGCTATCCGCAAGCAATGCCCAACGGAATGCATCCGTACCGTATTCTTCAATGATTTCCCACGGGTCAATAACATTGCCCTTTGATTTCGACATTTTTTGTCCATTCTCATCAAGAATATGACCTGTAGAAATAACCGCTTTATATGGTGCTTTACCATTATAAAGTGTAGAAACAGCTAACAAGCTAAAGAACCAGCCACGTGTTTGGTCAATACCTTCACAGATGATATCTGCAGGATATTGCTCAGCAAACACTTCATCATTTTCAAATGGATGATGCTGTTGTGCAAATGGCATAGAACCACTATCGAACCATACGTCGATAACTTCGGATGTACGACGCATCACTGCACCTTCAGCAAATGGGCTCTTCAGTAAAATTTCGTCAACATATGGCTTGTGAAGCTCGATATCCTCTGGTACAAAATCTACCGCACGAGCACGTAGGTCTGCAATGCTTTTCGGCGCATATTGCTTACCCGTTGCTTCACAGATCCATACGTTAAGCGGTGTACCCCAATAACGATTACGGCTAATGTTCCAGTCAACCAAGTCCTCAAGGAATTTACCAAAGCGACCTTCACGAATATGACCTGGATACCAGTCCACTTCACTATTATTTTTAATTAGCTGATCTTTAACAGCAGTTGTTTCAATGAACCAACTCTCTGTCGCATAGTAAAGCAATGGAGATTTACAACGCCAGCAGAATGGATAGCTATGCTCATAACGCTCTTTGGAGAACAATAGACCTTTTTCGCTCAGCATTTTAACGATTTCGATGTCCACTTCTCCATCTTTTACGAAGCGACCAGCAAAGTCAGTTACTGCATCGATATAACGACCTGCATTGTTAACAACAGCTAGCATGCTGATACCGTTCTGACGAGCTACACGATAGTCGTCCTCACCGTGTGCAGGAGCGATATGAACGATACCTGTACCGCTTGTATCACTAACAAAGTCGCCAGCGATCACGATATGACCTTTTTCAATTGGAACATAATTAAATGGTGCAGAATAGCTGCGACCAACAAGCTCGCTACCTTTCAATGTGCTAAGCACTTCGTAATCTTCCTTCAATACAGAAGAAACTAGATTCTCAGCAACGATATAGACCTCGCCATCCTTAGACGCACGTACATAAGTTAATTCCGGGTTAACAGCAAGCGCCACGTTCGCTGGCAATGTCCAAGGAGTAGTCGTCCAAGCAAGGATGAACTCATTAGCATCATTCAGTTTAAATTTTGCTGTAGCACTAAGATCCTTCACATCTTCATAGCCTTGCGCTACCTCATGAGAGCTTAGCGTAGTTTGACAGCAAGGGCAGTACGGACTTACGCGATGTCCACGATATAGAAGACCCTTCTCATGAATCGTACCAAGAATATGCCATACACTTTCGATATATTTATTATCAAGCGTGATATACGGATTATCCATGTCCGTCCAATAGCCGATCGCTTCAGTAAGCTCACGCCATTGTTTTTCATATTCAAATACGCTCGCTTTACATTGCTTAATAAATTTCTCGATGCCGTATGCCTCGATCTCTTGCTTACCAGAGATGCCTAGCTGCTTCTCAACACCAAGCTCAACCGGCAAACCGTGTGTATCCCAACCAGCTTTACGAGTAACACGATATCCGCTCATCGTGCGATAGCGACAAATAAAGTCTTTAATAACGCGACCTAAAACGTGACCGATATGCGGCTTACCATTCGCTGTAGGAGGCCCTTCGTAAAATACGAAATTCGGCTTACCAGCACGATTTTCAATCGATTTTTTAAATGTGTCTTCCTTTTGCCATTTTTCAAGCACTCTCAATTCACGAGCGCGTGCACGCTCCTTAACATCAACGCGTTGCATAAAAACAACTCCTTTCAAATGTAAAACAGTAATCATAATATTTTCTAAGCTAAAACCATTACCCATAAATTACAAGCACAGCGCCCGTAATTGGCGGTAAAAAGCATCAGTGAAAAACAAGTAAAACGCTAGGAATAACCTTCAAAGTCTGACTTCAATGATACTTCCACAAAGATTGTGCTTCAGAGGAGTACGTACAAAAGTCATTACTCCAAAGATTCATCCTTATTGCTTGTGTCTAGCGAAGGGTTACACTCATGAGATCTTACTTTAAATAAGAGATTAAAAACTCGGGCTTCAGGACCAAGAAGTTAGCGTGAAGCTAGGAAACGAGCAGCGCAGCGTACGTTATTGGTACGTGAGCAGCGCAGGCTTCCGATGAACGCTAAATTCGATGTCGAGTACACTACATAGAGGTTACTTCGTCATCAAGTCCGTGTTTTTTATCTTCAAATCAAAAAAGTCCCGTCCCTTTGTAAGGGACGAGACTATCGCTCGCGCTACCACCCTCGTTCCGCTCAACCACAAATAAACTTGAGCGACACTCAGCTCAGATGATGAATTCATCTGACATCCCTATATCGGGGGACCACCGTCTGCACCTACTTAAGAGCCTCTGTGCTCTGTTCAATGCAGCTTCTCGGAGATGATATTCCATATATGCCATAGCACCGACTCTCACCAATCATCGGCTCTCTGAGGCTTGAGCATCCATGTACTTGTTCTCGTCATCGAATAATTATAATATACATATTTATATCCGATTCAACAGCAGTTGTCAAACAAAAAACTGCTGCGACTTATTCAGCCGCAGCAATTGAAGGTTCAACTTTGCTAATATCAAGGCTTTCCCATGCCTCTTCAGTAAGTAGTCCAAGCTGTGCTTCAACAAGTGTACGGAAACGTGCACGATAAATCGAAGCTTGTTTTTTCAGCTCATCCACCTCAAGCGAGACTTTGCGTGATTTATTTAACGCATCGTTAATGATTCGATCTGCGTTTTTCTCAGCTTCCTTAACAATTAGCTGTGCTTCCTTCTTCGCGTTGTTGCGAACTTCATCAGCAGCATCCTGTGCTACGATAATCGCTTTGCTTAACGTATCTTCAATATTAGAGAAATGATTCAATCGCTCCTGTAAGCTAAGGATCTGATTTTGCATTTCCTTGTTCTCACGAATCAATGCCTCGTAGTCTTTAATGACAAGGTCAAGAAATTCGTTAACCTCATCCTCGTCATAACCACGAATTCTGCGTGAAAATTCCTTATTATGTATGTCCAATGGTGTCAGTGGCATTGGAGCACCTCCTATGAATATAAGAAAAATAGATAGTATCCTGCGATTTTCATAACAGTTCTATTCGACAACGCTTTGCAAATTCCTGCAATATCTTAAACATATTTACCGATTTTTACACGAATGCGTCCTTTTTTCGTAACGCCATCGACTTCAAGCAATTTAAATCGACCTAAGCCCTTAATCGAAACGACATCGCCAGCCTGCAAAGCGGTAGACGGATCATCCTCCGTTTTCCAATTAATTCTACAGCGTCCAGCTCTAATCGGATCAACAATTTTACTACGACTAATCCGATAAGCGTCGCTCGCAATCCCATCAAGCCGCATCGAAGCGACCGTAAAGCTCATTTCCTCAAGCTGTTGTGAAACTGGTTGAAGCCTCTCGATCGGCAGAACATCAGTCAGCACATTGATGCGATGCACCTGCCGCAAACTAATATCTAAAAACTGAGACATCTTGTCTGCGACGACGATATGACAAAAGGTATCATGTAAATGAATGTCTCCAATTACGTCACGTTTAATACCTAAACCAAGTAAAGCGCCAAGAAAATCTCCATGCTCTAGCTCTTGAAATTTGTCCTGCTGGCTGCTGACCTGCAGTAGTGACAGCTCGGCATCCTCATATTCCAAATCCCGATATTCTGGAGCAATCAGTGCACGTTTGCGCTCTGCTCCCTCATATCCACCTACAAATCGTACATTAACCATCCCATTACGGTTGCAGAGCGATTGAACAATGATCTGCTGGCGCGGATCTAAAAAATCAGTCCGCCTAAGCTCATGAAGCTCGGCGGACCGTTCAATCCATTCCTGCACACGATCAACAAACGCTCTTTCCTCAGGATGAAAATGACTATAAAATCCGTTATTCATCTCATTCTCACCTTATTAAAAGTTCATTATGTCGTTGCGTTATTTACTTAAAACAATCGTAAGACCATTTCTAGCAGCTCCAATACGCCTAGCATAATAAAATGCAGTGCAAACAACGCTACAATCGGCGATATGTCTAGCATGCCACCAATTGGCGGAATAAATCGACGGAAGATCGACAAATAGGGCTCGACTATTCTGCCAATAAATTGACCGATGGAGCTTTCCCGCGCGTTAGGGAACCAAGACATAAGGATATACCCTAGAATTAAGTATCGGTAGACGGAAAACAGCGTGTAAACTAATTCGTATAACAACAAAAACGTGTCACCTCAATATATGTTTAGTAGTGATCGTTAGACAGCTCTGTTATAGTACCTTGTACCTCAACAGTTTCAGGTGCACACAAGTAAATATTCGGTCCTAGCTTTGAGATAGAACCGCTCAGCGCGTATACCGTACCTGATAGAAAATCAACAATGCGAAGTCCAAGATCAGCGCGCACTCGCTGCAAATTTACAACGACAGAGCGACGATTACGAAGTTCATCAGCAATTTGTTGAGCTTCATCATAGCTTTTAGGCTCGCAAAGCACCATACGCGTATGTTTTTGTGTGTGAAGACTAACAACATTGCCGCCTACACTTGTCAAATGAGAACTCTTAGACTGTTTACGTTGCTCAAAGCGATTCGTTTCAGTTTCTTGTTCCTCTTGAACAGGAATTTGCTCACGCTCCACTATTTCTTCCTCTTCCAACGTACCAAATAGGTTCATAAATTTGTTATATAGACTCATTATTCACCCTCCTTTGTTCCTATTAATATCGTGCCTAGTCGAACATATGTGGCACCTTCTTCAATCGCTACTTCAAAATCATTGGACATGCCCATTGAAAGCTCTCTGATCGTACATTCAGCTCCCTGCTCCTGTAGAATCTCATCTCTGAGATTTCTTAACGCTGAAAATACTGGTCTTGTTTCTTCAGCCTCTAGTTCGAATGGAGCCATGGTCATTAAACCGACAAGCTCAATTCGGTCAAAAGCCTCCATCGCCTTAATAAAACCGCGAAGCTCTTCGGGATCTAATCCTTGCTTAGACTGCTCACCAGACACATTCACTTGAATAAAGCATTTCACAAAGACATCAAGCTTCTCCGCTTGCTTCTGTAAAGCCTCTGCTAAAGATAAGCGATCTAGCGAATGAATATAGTGAAAGCGTCCTACAACATCCTTCACCTTATTGCTCTGCAAAGAGCCGATAAAATGCCAAATTGGCTCTGGTAGCTCAGCAGAATGCTCTTGTATATATTCCCATTTCGACTTGGCAACTTGCCAGCGGTTTTCTCCAAGCTCTTGTACTCCAGCTTGCAACGCTGCTACAGTGCTTTCAGTCGATACATATTTCGTTACTCCGACCACATGAATCTGTGATGCTGTTCGTCCAGACCGCTCGGCAGCAGCTTTAATTCGAGCTTGTACCGTTTGTAGACGGTGCTGTATACTCATGTTCACTCATCCTTTTCGCAAACCAATCCAGCTTGCCATACGTCCTGTTTTACCATTTTCCATACGATGACTAAAGAACAAATCTGTTCTGCAGCCAGTACACATTTCACTTATTTCGATATGACTCGCTAAAATTCCTGCTTTTATCATAATCCGTCGATTTATTTCTTTCAAGTTTATTAATGCAAAATTTTCATTTTGCTTCTTTATGACTATCTCTAACTGATCATCGGGCAGCTCTAGCTCTTTCCATAGCTCGTATATTCGGTTGATGACGACCTCATTGACCTGATAGCAGCAGCCATCGATTGCTGGTCCAATAGCACAGCGCAAGCGCTGTGGATCTGTTCCGAAGGCTGCTCGCATCGTATTGACCATGTTTAATGCAATCGCAGACACCGTTCCCTTCCATCCTGCATGAGCAAGGCCAATGACATGATTGTCTTGATCCCAAAAATAAAGCGGTACACAATCCGCATAAAAGGAAGTTAACAATATATCTCGTTCATTCGTTATAATTCCGTCAACACCAGGCAAGGTGTCCGCCATACTGACACTGCCACGTCCTCGTTCTTCCTTCGTAACGATCGCTACTACATTGCTATGTACTTGCTCCCCACATGTCCATGCATCAAAGCTAAATCCTACACTTTCCGCCAATACTCGACGATTATGCAATACCGCTTCAGGCTGATCATTAACATGTAAGCCAATATTAAAAGTATGATACGGCTGCTCACTAATTCCACCGTTACGTGTTGTAAACCCGACAGTCAAGCTATCGTCAAGCTCTGTCCATTTTTGAAGCAGAAGCTGATGTACTGATGAAGCCTGCTGCTGAAATACCTCCATATCTCCTATCCCCTAACCGACACATTTTATCATAAGTGTAGCCTGTTAAGCCCGATGTTGCAAATGCTCACTTCCAGGAAGAGACTTAATCTCCTCAACGCGAACAAGCACGACATCTTCACCTATTTTCACGATGTTATTCCAAGGTATTATTAGCGCAGCTTCCGCCGAACCAAATAAGCCAAATATTCGATGAATTTGCGGCACGACGATTGCATCAATTGTACCTTCTCTGGGATCGAGCTCAATATCGCTAATATTGCCTAATTTCTTACCGTTGACAATATTAATGACATCCTTCGCTTGAAAATCTGATATTTTCATCCCCTCACCCTCTCTCACCTTGTACCATGTTGCAATTAGTATATGATGAGAAAAAAGAAAGTATATCCTTCTGATGGATATAGATGCAGATAGAAAAGGACTGCCAGCACTAATGTGTGAACTGACAGTCCTTTTAATTACGTATTTACATATTTTTGCATCTGTCCGATAGCAGATTTCTCTAGTCGTGATACCTGCGCCTGTGAAATTCCGATTTCATCCGCTACCTCCATTTGCGTTTTGCCTTCAAAAAAACGCATAGATAAGATCATTTGTTCACGCTCATTAAGTCGTTGCATCGCCTCCCTAAGTGCAATTTCTTCGATCCAAGTAATATCTTTATTTTTCTCATCGCTAATTTGATCAAGCACGTAGATCGGGTCTCCACCATCATTAAAAATTGGCTCATATAAGGAAACAGGATCTTGAATAGCATCAAGTGCAAACACTACATCCTCTTTTGGTACATTTAGCAGCTCTGAAATCTCATGTACTGTCGGTTCACGTGAAAACTTATTGGTTAGGCTATCACGCGCCTGAAGGGCCTTATATGCGATATCACGCAAGCTGCGCGATACGCGAATCGGGTTATTGTCTCGTAAGTATCTGCGAATTTCTCCAATAATCATCGGTACAGCATAGGTTGAAAACTTTACATTTTGACCGAGATCGAAGTTATCAATGGCTTTCATCAATCCGATGCAGCCAACCTGAAACAAATCATCTACAAATTCACCACGATTATTAAATCGCTGAATCACACTGAGAACTAATCGTAAATTCCCGTTAACTAATTTTTCTCTTGCTCCCCATTCATTTCTGGTTTGCAGAGCTGTGAATAGTTCACGCATTTCAACGTTAGTAAGCACTGGTAGCTTAGCGGTATCTACACCACAAATTTCAACTTTATTACGGGTCATTCTCATTACCTCCCAAGGAGAAACATTAACAATCATTATCTCCCCAGGTGATGATTTTATTCCTCTTTTGACATTTTACGACATGAACAAGGCTGCCATCTGGGATGGCAGCCTTGTAAACTAGTGCATAAAGCTGCTAGCTTGGTTATCCTCCCTAGCGCTTCAGTATTAGGTTAAATGTTCCAACTAACTTAGCTTGCTGACGGAACAAATATTTAAAGCTATAACTACCGATACTTGATTCAAGCTGATAGCGTAAAATAATTGTGCAGGTTTCTCCCGGCTTAAGTCTTTTCCAAGTCCACAGCGTTCCTTGCTTGTTTGGCTCACTGATATAACTCACGGTCGGGAATGCTTGACCTCTTTCCGTTGCTAAAATGAAATGCTGACTACTAATCGCCGTTTCACGATTGCCAGTGTTCATCATATTACATTTGACAATGACTGCTTGCGTATCACGTTGTAATTCAATATTGCTGAACGTCATCTCATAGCTTGAATCTCCTAGCGTAACAGGTTCTATGGAAGTCGTGCTGTAAGGCATGACCTACTACACATCCTCTCAAACAGTTGTCAGAATAATATATGCGGTTGTTACTAAAAAGTGTACAATACCACAACATAAAATTCTGTGTCCTAGGTTACAACATTTTATTAAATTCTTTTCGTAATCTTTTTATGATTCGCTTTTCCAAACGAGATATATAAGACTGTGAGATGCCTAGCATATCCGCGACGTCCTTTTGCGTCTTCTCTTCACCGTCTGCTAAGCCAAACCTTAGCTCCATAATGATCCGTTCGCGCTCTGATAGCTTTTCTAATGCTTTTTGCAGCAGCTTACGATCGACTTGCTCCTCAATATTTCGATAGATCGTATCATTTTCAGTGCCTAGCACATCAGATAACAGCAGCTCATTGCCATCCCAATCAATGTTCAGCGGCTCATCAAAGCTAACCTCAGTGCGCGTTTTATTGTTCCGACGCAAATGCATTAGAATTTCATTTTCGATACAACGACTCGCATAAGTAGCAAGCTTAATTTTTTTCTCAGGGTCAAATGTGTTCACTGCTTTTATTAAACCGATGGCTCCTATCGATACGAGGTCCTCAATATTAATGCCTGTGTTTTCAAATTTACGAGCAATATAAACGACTAGTCGTAGGTTGCGTTCGATCAGCATGGAACGAACCGCTTCATCTCCAGATGGTAGACGCTGCAGCAAGTATTCTTCTTCCTCACGTGTTAGTGGGGGAGGTAATGCTTCGCTGCCTCCAATATAATAAATACTTTCCGATTTCAATCCCAGTCGCAGCAAAATTTTATAATAGGTCAATTGTGCGATTAATTTGTAACGAACCAGCATAATGATTCCTCCTAAAACGTTTTATGTGATAAGGCTTATTGTACGACTAGCGACGGATGAACGATCGCCTGATAGGAGCCATCTGAGCTCAGCTGTCCCCCATCAAAGCCAATTAACACTTTAGCTGATTGATAGACCTGCTCCTGATGCTTGATCTTCACCAAATCAGGCTTAAGCGCCAGCATAAACTGTGAATTACGATTAACTCCACGATATGGTACTACGCGAATTCGATCCTGCCACATCGACATCTCAGGATGCTCGGTAATCGAATGCAATGCTTGATTCATATTCCCCTGCTTCAGTGCTCCAGTTAACACGGGTGGAAGGATGTGTGCAAGCTCACTAATTTGAATAATCATTACTGGTGTTTTCGTCAGTGGATCATATAATTGATTACCTGTATCAACTAGTCCCTGACAATGGATAACCTGTCCAGCGATATGTAGCTCAACCTCAGTTAGATGATTTTGCATCAGCTGCTGCTTTTGTTTGCTTCGCATAAAATTAATCCATAAATAAATGAGCAGCAAGCTGCATACGATAATGTAAAAGGTCCCCATCTGCCATTTGCTCGTAACCTCTCCACCAATAAAAATGAGATTGGCCCACACTTGATTGGAGCTGCTCATTAGCATGTAATGAATGCCGACTAATCCTCCAGCTAATACAAAGCTAATGATGTAAAAGCTTATTAAGTCTCGTAAATAACTTTGCATAGAAAAGTAGCCATAACTGATATAGATCATTAAAAATGAAATAAACAGTTTAATAAAAAAATGGTATAGCACCGCAAGGCTAGGAAAAAGCATCGCAATAGTGTAGCAAGCACCAATTGTTGCGGCAAGCAGCAATCGCCAAGGCTTCGGGCGGATGCCGCGAACCCAGCCTGTCAAAAGTAAAATGACACCGTCAAACAACAGCTCGCGCAAAAAAACAATGTCTGCATATACAGCCAAATTACCAACTCCAAGCTTACGGTAGTTGTCATCGAGCGAATTTTCAAACAACTTTTAATTTAACAATGTACACAGTATAGATGATATATATTCCAAAGTCTGTCAGTTTATGTCGCGCTACACGTTCTATTTTTGTCGCAACCTCCAGTCGATTTATCTTACGTTCAGCAACAAAAAAAGCTGTTTATTTTGTAGCTAAGCTACAAAATAAACAGCTTTTATGAAAGATATGATTTCAATTATTTGCGGCGTAAGAAAGCAGGAATTTCTAGGTCACCAGGTAGATTTGTGCCAACTGGCTTAGACGCAGGCGCTCTGCCAGCATCATTAGAATCTGCAGCTTGTCCGCCTTGCTTTCTTACAGGTGCTTCAGAAGCTTTCGCTTCGAAGCCTGTTGCGATCACCGTAACTTTAATTTCGTCTTTTAGATCCTCGTCGATAATCGCACCAAAGATCATATTAACCTCTGGATCAGAGGCAGAGATGACGATTTCTGCAGCTTCGTTAACTTCATAAAGCGACAAATTGCTTCCGCCTGTAATGTTCATAATTACACCACGTGCTCCATCAATTGATGTTTCAAGCAATGGACTTTGAATCGCTTTACGTGCCGCTTCTGCTGCACGATTTTCACCAGTTGCAACACCAATACCCATCAATGCAGAGCCGCGTTCCGTCATAATTGTCTTCACATCGGCAAAGTCAAGGTTGATAAGCCCTGGTACTTGGATCAAGTCAGAGATACCTTGTACCGCTTGACGCAATACATTATCCGCTTCACGGAACGCTTCTAGCATCGGAGTTTTCTTATCTACGATTTCTAGCAAGCGATCGTTCGGAATTACGATAAGTGTATCTACCTTCTCTTTTAATGCTTCAATACCATGCTCAGCTTGTCCAGAGCGTTTACGTCCTTCAAATGTAAACGGACGTGTAACAACGCCGACAGTAAGAGCGCCGCATTCACGAGCGATTTCAGCAATGACAGGAGCTGCACCAGTTCCTGTACCGCCTCCCATACCAGCAGTAACGAATACCATATCCGCACCTTTAAGCTGATTAGCAATAAGATCACGGGATTCCTCAGCAGCCTTTTTTCCTACTTCTGGATTGGCACCTGCACCTAGACCGCGAGTTAATTTATCGCCAATTTGCAGCTTATGCTCCGCTTTAGCAAGGTTCAATGCTTGTGCATCCGTATTAACCGTTATAAATTCTACACCTTTTACTCCGTTTTCAATCATTCGGTTAACAGCGTTACTACCGCCGCCACCAACACCAATTACTTTAATTTGAGCTAGTTGCTCTAGTTCTAAGTCGAATTCCAACATCTACTGTATTCCCCCTGTTAAATAAATTCCTGAAACATATTTTTTAATCGTTCTAACATACGGGGTTTGGACGAAGCTGGAGTGTTTGTTTTGCGACTAACCGGTTTTTTAGTAGTACTAGCTCCTCGAACACCCATGTATTTTGAAACATACTGTATCATTCCAACTCCGCTGCTATAAGACGGATCTTTAACACCGATATATTCTGGTGCAGCAATTCTTACATTGGCATCGAGCTCTTGCTGAGCTAATGGTAATGTGCCTGGCAAAGAAACTGAGCCTCCAGTTAGTACATAGCTATCTACTTTATCAGCATAGCCAAGCACTGCGACTTCCGCTTTAATCAATTGAAAAATCTCTTGCATGCGCGGTTCAATAATGCTTGCTAAGTCCTTTTGTGAAAATTCCTTTTCCACATTGCTGCCCATACGCGTAACTTTAAATTTAACATCATCAGCGGCATCTGCTATATTAGCACAGCCAAATTTTAATTTAATTTTTTCAGCGTGATCATTTTGCGAACGTAGGCCATATGCAATGTCACTCGTTACAAACTGACCACCAACTGGGATAGAAGAAATTGCACAAATGCCGCCATTTTCATAAACCGCAACAGTTGTAGATCCTCCACCAATATCAACTAACACAGTACCATTTGTTTTTTCGTCTTTAGAAAGAGTCATAACTCCTGATGCTAGTGATAATAAGATAACGCCATTAATTTTAAGTCCTGCTCGATCTACACATCTTACTAGGTTATGTACTGCTGATTTCGCACCTGTAATGACGGTAGCTTCTACCTCCAAGCGAACACCTATCATACCTCTAGGATCGGAAATACCTTCCAAACCATCCACAATATATTGCTTCGGTACTAGGTTAATAATTTCTCGATCTGGTGGTAAAGTTACGACCTTCGCTGCTTGTAGTACACGTTCAATATCTTCCTCGCCAATTTCACGATCCTCGTTTGATACTGCCACGACTCCGTGATTCGTTTGCACTCCAATATGGTTACCTTGAATGCCAACGTAAACTTCAGAAATATCAATGTCTACCATGCGCTCAGCCTGTTCAATCGCATTTTTAATAGATTGAACGGTTTGATCAATATCAACAATCGCACCTTTACGTATACCCTCAGAGTCTGATGTACCAACACCAATGATATTTATACCACCATCGTTGATTTCACCTATAATTGCTCGAACCTTGGATGTACCGATGTCCAAACTGACAATTACGTCACCGTTGCTCACTTCGCGGCACCTCCGTTTCCAATAAATATTTATAATTTTAACGATGAATAAAGGATATTCTACCGCTTTCTCATTGTTATTGAGTTCGCCCACTATCATCTATTCAACAAATATTGGGCTTTCCCTCTTTTTTCAACATTATTTTATCAATTTTTCTTAAAATACAGTAGTATAATCCTAAATTTCTGTAGATAAACTAGAAATCTAGGAAATTAGTTCTAGTTTCCTCTACCAGTTAGCTGCAACAACTCTATACGTTAAAATTTTACCATTGTTTATAATCCTTGAGTAGAGTCTTTTTTACAGGTTTTACTCTTCTTCCTCGTTTTCGGCTACTCCAATTTGTGGAAATGGCACAAAAGTATCTGCAAGCAGCAAGGTTAAGCGTCCAGGTGATTGCGTTTCAATAACACCGTTCATCGTAACCACTTTTTCAGAGAACAGACTAATTGCTGTAATGATTTCAAATTTCGTACGCGTATAGATTAATATCCGGTCTGGAAAAGCTTGTGACGGAATCGGCGAAATTTCTGAAATATCGGATAGCAGCGCACTATCAATGGTGCTTAGCTGCTTCACTAGCTCTTTTTTGTTTAGATCATCCGATTGCCAGCCCGTTAAAATAGGCTTGTCCATAATTTGCATGCGATCGCTGCTCGTTAACAAGCTTGCGCCACTTGCTAGCAAAGCCATGAGATCTCCGTTTTCCGCTAGCTCGAAAGCAACCACCTTGTATTCCTGAACTTGGATTTTAATTTGACCAGGAAACTTTTTAGTTACCGTTGCCTGCTGAATACTATTATTTTTCAATAGATTTCCTTCTATTTTACTAGCTGAGCTAAAAAAATAGGAATCACCAACAGCTACACCAGCATATTTTATTACATCATTGCTGTTTATAAACTGCGTACCAGATATTTGTACATCAGTTACTTTACTTAATGGAGAATTAAAAAATATAACCGCTAACAATGCAATAAATAAAATAACTAATATGACAATTAGCCTGACATTGCTTTTTTTCTTGGGCTCGGGCTCTTTAAGCACCGGCAAGTCGGCATGAGTTTCCATTCGGTTACCCTCTCCTTAATACAATGCGGCCTCCTCACCTAAGATGAGGAAGCCGATTATCATTCCAATGACTACTGTGCATAAGTTTCATTTTTGGAAAGTGTCGTTAATCGCGTTATTTTTGCTCCAAGCAACGAAAGCATATCCTCGATTCGATCATAGCCGCGATCAATATGATGAATACGTTCAACTACCGTTCTTCCTTGAGCAGCAAGCCCTGCAATAACCAGTGCAGCACCTGCTCGCAAGTCTGTTGCTTCTACCGTTGCTCCATATAGTCGAGGAACCCCTCGAATATATGCAGTATTCATATCGACTCGAATGTCAGCACCCATACGAGCAAGCTCATCAACATGCTTTAAGCGACCTTCAAATATCGTTTCCTTAATGACACTCACTCCGTCTGCAAGTGCAAGCATTACCATCATTTGCGACTGAAGGTCAGTTGGGAAAGCAGGATATGGCGCAGTTACGATCTTTTCCACCGCTTTACTACGTAATCGACTGTCGACTCTAATTATATCACCGTCTACACTGATTTGAACACCTGCGCGGCGCATGACATGAATTAAAGAACTAAGATGGCTAGGCTGAGTTTTGTGGAGCGTAATATGCCCCCTTGTAGCCGCAGCAGCTAACATTAGTGTACCCGTTACAATTCGATCTGGAATAACGCGATGCTGACATGACTTAAGCGATGTCACACCGTCAATCGTAATCGTGTCCGTTCCAGCGCCAAGCACCTTGGCTCCCATTGCATTGAGAAAGTTTTGCAGATCTTGGATTTCCGGCTCGCGTGCAGCATTACTAATCGTTGTTCGACCTTCTGCAAACACCGCCGCCATCATAATATTTTCAGTTGCCCCTACACTTGGAAAATGCAAGTAAACATCGGCACCTACTAATTTGTCTGCACTGCATATAATAGAATTGCCTGTTTCCTCGATCACTGCACCAAGAGCTTTGAGACCATCCAAATGAATATCAATTTTCCGTTCTCCAATTGCACAGCCACCAGGCTGATAGACTTGAGTTTTGCCATACTTTGCGAGCAATGGGCCCATTAAGAAAATGGAAGACCGCATCTGCTTCATTAACCCTTCAGGCACATGCGATGCTGATGCGTGCTTTGTGTCAATGATAATCGTACTTCCCTTATGCTCAACTCGACACCCAAGCTCACGTAATATTGAAATCATCACTTCGATGTCAAGCAAATGAGGAACATTTTCTAGTACGGTTGTTCCTTCAGCCAGCAGACTGGCAGCCATAATCGGTAGTACCGCATTTTTGGCACCTTGGATTATAACCGTTCCCGACAAAGGCTTTCCACCTTCGATCACCAATCTGTCCAATGTATCACCTCCGAATTACCGCTCGCCCACCACCAATACCTCCGGTACTAAAAGGATGCCGTAGCGCTCCTTTATGACACCTTGAATATGAGTAATTAGCGCGAGAACGTCATTAGCTGTCGCCTGTCCTGTGTTGACGATAAAATTGGCATGTAGCTCGGATACTTGTGCCCCTCCACATTGGAACCCTTTGAGGCCTGCCTCCTCAATTAACCGTGCTGAGTAATCTCCTGGCGGATTGCGGAAAACACTTCCACAAGTGGCCATTTTCAACGGCTGCGTTTGCATTCTTCGTTCCTTATGCTTAGCCATCTCTGCAGTAATGGTTCCTTTATCACCCTCGGCAAGCTCAAAAGTAGCCTCTACGACGATACCTGTCATTTCCTGCAAAATGGAATGGCGATATGAGAATTTCATATCTTCGCTGTAATACGTAACCAATTCTCCGTTTGACAGTACAATTTCAGCGGACTTGAAAATACGTGATACATCCGATCCATGCGCCCCAGCGTTCATATACACTGCACCACCGACTGTACCAGGAATTCCACCAGCAAATTCTAAGCCAGTTAGCCCCTGTCTTCCAGCAGTTACTGCTAATTTGATGAAGGAATAAGCTGCACCAGCGGTTACCGTGCTGCCATTAAAGCTGACATAGTCTAAACCTTTGCCCGGCTTAATGACGACACCACGAATTCCTTGATCGCTGACTAGCATATTAGAGCCACGGCCAATTGTTGTCCATGGAATCTCATGCTTATTCAGCAATTTAATTAGCGTTATGAGCTGCTCTTTGCCATGAGGATAGACCATCAAATCAGCGTTACCGCCAATTTTCCATGTTGTATGCTTCGATAGTGGTTCATTGAAGAGATATTCCCCAATATTTTGCTCTTCAAGCTCCGCTATAAATTGATTCATTATGTTCTCCTCCTTGTGAGAATAGTGTCGATATTCTCAAGCAGTTACAGTTCAATGAGTGCTAATAGGCTAATCGCATAGCTCTGATCACGAATATACGGTATCTTATGCCCCAGCACTCATTTATGTGACAATCGCCCAGCGGCGATGTTATTTTTGTGAAGTAATGCGGTTTAATGCAAGTGCAATGCGGCTTGCGGAATCTGGAACCGCTAAAAATAAGGATGCCTGCGACATTTTCGCTAGTCGATGCTCGTCAAGCAGCAGGCTCACCATCTTCTCTAGCAGCCCTCGCCCCGTAAGCTGCTCCTCTAAAATAATTTCAGCAGCACCAACAGCTTCTAAGCTGCGGGCATTGGCCTCCTGATGGTTGTTCGTCACATTAGGAGAAGGGATGAGAATCGACGGTTTGCCTAATGCAGTCATCTCTGCCAAGGAGGACGCACCTGAACGACCAACAACGATTGATGCATCGGTAAGCACTTCAGCCATATTGTTGATATAAGGAAGAAGCTTTATTTTCCCGCTTCGTACCGCCTCATTATCTGCTAGTCTGTGACTGGTATTCTCAAAATACGAATCTCCTGTTGCAAACACGATGACATGCTGAGAAAGCTCATTCAGCAGATCCTCTTCCTCAGCCAGTGCGATCACCGCTTCATTCAGCGCTCTTGCACCTCTAGAGCCACCCACAATCAGTGCATAACGCTGATTAGGGTCGAGACCAAGCGAAGCTCTGCCTCTCCCTGGGATCGCTTCTAGCACTTGACTAGCACAGGGGTTACCTGTGAAGCTAACTTGCTTCGCACGAGCAAATTGTGCAAGCGAATCCTCAAAGCTAACACCTACATGTGAAACATATCTCGTTAAAAATTTATTCGTTAGGCCAGGAATGGCATTTTGTTCGTGAATAAAGGTTGGCACGCCTAAACGGGCTGCCGCATATACGACAGGCCCGCATACATAACCGCCAGTACCAATGACAACATCTGGCTTAAATTGCTTGATTAATGCTTTAGAGCGGGAAACACCCTGTAAAAAACGGATAACTGTCCGCACGTTTTCGTAGGACAGTTTTCGCTTAAATCCTGTAATTTCAATACTTTCAAAAGGAATTCCTGCCTTCGGAACGATCTTGCTCTCCATCCCTTTTTCAGTACCAATATATAATAGCTCGGTATCTGGCTCCTGCTGCTTCATATATTGTCCAATCGCAAGCGCAGGATATATATGACCACCAGTACCTCCACCAGTTAATAATATTTTCATATCGTCACCTCGAATATCGAGAAATATTAAGCAGTATGCCTAGCGCGGTTAATAGCAGGGTTAATGACGAGCCACCATAGCTGACAAGCGGCAACGTAATTCCCGTTACAGGCATCATGCCAATAACTACACCGATATTAATAAGTACCTGCACACCGATAATGCTCGTAATGCCAATTGCCATAAGACTCGCAAAAGTATCTGGAGCAGAAATCGCTGTACGCACTCCTCGCCACACAACAATTAAAAACAGTAAAATTAGCGTTGAGCCTCCGATAAAGCCAAGCTCTTCAGCCAATATTGAAAAAATAAAGTCCGTCTGCGGCTCTGGCAAGTAGCTGAATTTTTGGCGACTGGCGCCAAGCCCTAAGCCTACTAATCCACCAGGACCGATCGCAAACAGTGATTGAATAATTTGATAGCCGCCGCCTAGCGGGTCTGACCATGGGTCAAGAAAGCTCGTAATACGCTTCAATCGATACGGTGCAGCAATAATTAATCCGACAAACCCTACGACACCAAGCATCGCTAAGCCACCTAAATGCGTAAGCCTTGCTCCTGCTGTAAATATAAGTATCATCGAAGCCCCAACCATTACCGCTCCAGTTCCTAAGTCAGGCTGCATCATAATTAAGCCAAATGCTAGAAAAACAAGTCCTAGCGGAGGTAATAAGCCTTTCGTGAATTGAGTGATTTTTTGCTGCTCGATCGAGAGCCATTTGGCAAGAAAGATGATCATTGCTAGCTTCATAAACTCCGAGGGCTGAATACCGAAGGAGCCAATCCCTAGCCAGCTGCGTGCACCGCCGCGCACAACCCCTACTCCTGGAATAAGCACCAGCAGCAATAAGCCAAAGCATACTAGCAGCAAGGTCGGAGCCCATTTCTTCCAAACGCTATAATGAATCCGCGACAGCAGCATCATCGACAGCAGACCCAGACCAGCGAAAATCGCCTGCCGTTTTACAAAGTAAAACCGATCACCAAATTCATGAAAAGCTTTTACAGCACTGGCGCTATACACCATCATTAGTCCAATACCTAATATGAGCAAAATTGATATGAGCAGCCAAATATCCGGAGTAGAGCGAGCCTTAACCATATCCTACACACCTCTATATAATGAAGTAGGGACAAGCCCCCTACTTACAAGGTATGCACCGATTGTTTAAACATGCTTCCTCTTTGTTCATATGAGGTAAACATATCCCAGCTTGCACATGCAGGAGACAATAATACGATATCTCCTTCCTCTGCAAGTGTCGCTGCTTGCTTTACGGCAGCGTCAAGCGTTTGTTCGGCACTAGCTCTAGATTCGACGATTCTCACCGATTCTAAACCAGCAAGCTGTGCAACCCGCTCTAGCTTAGTCGCTGTTTGCCCGAATGTTACTAACGCCTTTACACGATCACGTAAGATGGGAAGCAGCTCACTATAATCTGAGCCTCGATCTAATCCACCAGCAATTAATACGATTGGCGCTGATAAAGAGCGAATCGTCATCGTCGTGGCGATAGAGTTTGTCGCCTTGGAATCATTGTAGTATGTTACGCCAAGATGCTCTCGTACATATTCCAAGCGATGCTCAACGCCGCGAAATAGCTCAAGTGGTGCAATCAGTTTCTTCGGATCAGCTCCCGCTGCAATACTTGCAGCAACTGCAGCAATGGAGTTGGCAACATTATGTCGTCCTTGCAGTCCTAGCTGTTTAAGCGACATCAATGTAACTGGACCTTCATCGCCTGATCTACGATAGACGATAGAACGGGTCTGGCGCTCTTCTGCAGCATCCGGCAATGGTTCACCCTCTACAATTGGCTGGAATGGCGGTTCGATATATACGCCTTGCTCAAGTCGTTCGTAGATGGAGAATGGGAAGCTAAGTCCCTTGCACGTCGGAATTAGCGATCTAGTAACTGGATCATCCCAGTTGAGCACGGCAATATCCTCTGCACGTTGATTTTCTAATATTTTCGCCTTGGAGTCTATGTAATCCTGCATATCCCCATGGTAATCAAGATGAGTTTCAGCCAAATTAAGAATTAATGCGATACGCGGAGCGAATGCTACAGTGCCTTTAAGCTGAAAGCTGCTCAGCTCAGCGACGATCCACTGCTGCTCATCAACCTCTAAGGCAATTTCACATAATGGTAAACCGATATTACCTCCAACAACTGGGTTCAGCCCTGCCGCTGATAACAGCTCACCAATTAATGTGGTTGTCGTTGTTTTACCATTGGAGCCCGTAATCCCAATAATTGGCGCTTTGCTTAGCCAATAGGCAACCTCCACCTCGGTAACAATCTCAACACCAAGCTCCAGTGCAGCTACTATCGGCGAAGCATGATAAGGAATACCAGGATTTTTTACTAATAGAGCCGTATCCTGCTGCACGAGATCGTCAGGATGATAGCCGCATATAACCTGTATACCTAGTTCTTCAAGTTCAGCCGCTTCTGGTGATTGCTCACGTGGCTTACGATCATTGACTGTAACGATTGCACCAAGCTGATGAAACAGCTTGGCTACGCTGACCCCACTGCGAGCTAAGCCCAGCACAACAACCTTTTCATTTTTAAACTGCGATGGATGCTTCATCTTAATGACCTCACTTTTTATGTAAGCCGAAACGGTCCTCGCAAGCGAGAACCGTAGCAACGTTTTTATAGAATAAACAACAGACCGAGAATAGCTAGCAATAAGCCAACTCCCCAGAACACCGAAACAACCTTCCATTCTGACCAGCCAGACAGTTCAAAATGGTGATGAATCGGACTCATTTTAAACACACGTTTTTTGCGAAGCTTAAACGATGTGACTTGAATAATAACGGAGAGCATTTCCATAACGAATACTCCACCAATAATGATTAGTAGCAGCTCCGTTTTCGTTAATATTGCTACTGCAGCAATACCACCGCCGATACCAAGCGAGCCCATATCGCCCATAAACACTTTCGCTGGATGAGCGTTATATACTAAAAAGCCTAAAACAGCACCAATCATTGCTGCTGAGAAAATGGCTGCATCATATTGTACCAGCTTTAGCGCAACGATCGTAAATGCACCAAAGGCAATGGCGCTTGTACCTGCCAGCAAGCCATCCACTCCGTCGGTAAAGTTAACAGAGTTGCTCGCTGCAAACATAATAATGACTACAAACGGATAATAGAACCAGCCTAAGTCAATCCCAAGTGTCGTACCTGGAATCAATAACTCCGTGCTATGCCCCATATTATAAAGCTGCCAGCATACGATAACAGCGAACAGCAATTGTCCAAATAGCTTTTGTCTAGCTGTTAGACCAAGCGAGCGTTTGAACACAATTTTAATATAATCATCTAGAAAACCGATAATACCGAAGCCTAGTGACGCTGTTAGCAGCACCCAAAACTCATCGCCCTTACTAGCAAATTTAACGAATGTAACCAGCATGGCCAGCATAATGATAATGCCACCCATTGTCGGCGTCCCACTTTTTTTCAAATGACTTTGCGGTCCATCCGTACGAATTTGCTGTCCAAATTTTAATCGTCTTAACAGCGGTATGAACAATGGTCCGAGTAAAACTGATAGTATAAAAGAAATTCCTAATGATAGTAAAATGACCATCATGTCCATACACTCACCCCTTTTCCAAAGCTTCGACAACCTGCTCCATCTTCATACCTCTTGAGCCTTTGACGAGCACAAGATCATCACTCTGAATACGCGGCAGCAGCCACGCGATAAGCTCCTCTTTCGTCGCAAAATGCTGCAACTGCTCGCTGTCGGAATAATATTGTCTAGCTCCTTCGGCAATATAAGCACCGAGTTCACCACATGCGATAACCGCATCTACTTTGTCTGGAGCTGCGTACTGTCCCATCTCCCGATGAAACTGTGTTTCATCCGGTCCAAGCTCTAGCATATCGCCTAATACAAGCCACTTTTTACGATAACCACTTAAGCTGCCAAGCAAGTCAATCGCTGCTTTCGTCGCAGTTGGATTGGCATTGTACGCATCATTGAGCACGACCGCACCGTTATACGCCTTCGTAGGTGCAATGCGCATTCCTGTTAATTGCATATTGGCAAAGCCTTGCTTAATCTCTGAGCCAGGCACGCCAAACAACCTAGCAACCGCAATCGCGGCTAAAGCATTGCTAACATTATGACGCCCTGATATCCCGATATGTTGCTGTCCAACGCTGCATGCCTCGCCCAAATTTGTTACCTCGAATGTGCTGCTGAACGGATCAAGACTTATGTTCGTCGCTGACCATTCATTATGAGCTCCGAGACCAAAGGTTTTGCGTTCAATCCCTTCAGGAATAAACATTTTCGCCATTTCTTCAGTCAACAAAGGCTCATCACCGTTATAAATAAATACGCCTTCCTCACCTAAGCCGTGTATGATTTCTAGCTTTGCTTGTGCAATGCCTCGTCTACTGCCTAGCTGAAGCATATGAGCGTCACCGATATTCGTTATCACTGCAACATCTGGCTGAGCAATTTTCGTAAGCAGCTCAATCTCTCCGAACCCGCTCATGCCTAGCTCTACAACTGCTACATCCGTATCCTCTTGGAGTGCAAGCAACGTCAATGGCAAACCAATATGGTTATTTAAGTTACCTGCTGTGCGACTAACCTTATATATCGTGCTTAGCAATGCAGCTGTCATATCCTTCGTCGTCGTTTTCCCGTTACTCCCCGTAATCGCGACAACTCTCGTAAACAGCTCACTGCGGTAGCTCATCGCTAGCTTCTGTAAAGCAGCTAATGGATCACGAACGAATAGGAATGGAATATGTGGCAAATCTTCCGGCACAGGCACGCCTTTTTTCCATAGCGCCGCCTTCGCACCATTTTCTACCGCTTGATGTATAAATGCATGACCATCAAAGCGCTCACCAACGAGCGGCACAAATAACTCGCCTTCTGTCGCTCTAGAATCGGTTTTTACTCCTTTAATAAGTAAATCCTTATGCTCCGATTTTAGAATTGCACTACTCATATCAGCAAGCTGTGCAACGGTTCTAGTAATCAATATCATTATCTCCTTTATTCCGTTCTACACGCCACAACAACAAAATCTATCGTTATAGCCCGAACAATATACTACATCGCAACGGCTTGCCAGTTCAATAGCTATTTTTTACAATTATGTTGAAAGCGTCGTATTCATGCTTACTTATTATAGCACGATGGCATTTGTCTAAAAAGAGTACGTACTAACAAGCCGAGCGGTAGATGGGTTAATGCTGATGAATCGCATCCTCTGGCAGATCAGATTCGTCACCAAGATAAATGCGAATGGTTGAGCCTCGTTCAACACGCGCTCCTGCAGCTGGCGCTTGTTTAATGACGGTATTGCCAGTGCCAGCGCTCGTTAAGTTAAAATTCATATTTAAGTCTTCATAAATCTCTGAAACGGTTTTTCCGATTAAGCTCGGCACTGTAACAATCGGCGTTTCACCATAGCGATATAGACGGTCAATTTGCTTTTCACGCTTTGGCACGCCAAGAATTTGTAGAGCATCCTCCATAATGTTACGAACAATTGGTGCAGCAACTACACCACCGAATTGTATGCCCTCGGGATTATCCACCGCCACGTAAACAACAATTTGCGGATCGTCGGCAGGCGCAACGCCGATAAAGGAAACGATATGCTCCGATGTTGAGTATCGACCGTTTACAACCTTCTGTGCCGTTCCAGTTTTACCACCAACACGGTAACCGTCGATAAATGCGTTACGTCCCGTTCCAAGCGCTACAACACTCTCTAACGCCTCTCGCACCTGCTTCGAGGTTTCTTCTGAGATCACCTCGCGTACTGCAGTAGGCTCGGTTTCCTGGACAACCTCACCCGTCTCGCGATTAATCCATGCCTTTGCTACATAAGGCTTATAGAGCGTGCCGCCATTAACAGCAGCCGAGACTGCAGTGATTTGCTGAATTGGTGTAACCGAAACCCCTTGCCCAAAGGCGGTAGTCGCTAGCTCGACAGGACCGACCTGACTGAGCTTAAACAGTATTCCATTTTCCTCGCCACCGATATCAATCCCCGTTTTAGAGCCAAAGCCAAAATCGCGTATGTACTGGAACAATGTATCTTTGCCTAGACGATTACCAAGCTCCACAAAGCCAGGATTGCAGGAGTTTTCAACGACCTGAAGGAAGGTTTGGCTGCCATGACCTCCACGCTTCCAGCAGCGTAATTTCGCTCCACCGATTTCTACAGATCCACGATCATAAAAGTGCTCATTTTTCAAATCAACCTTATTTTCCTCAAGCGCAGCAGCCAGCGTAATAATTTTGAATGTAGACCCCGGTTCGTACGTCATCCAAATCGGTAAGTTTCGATTGTAAACGGTCTGATCCACCTCTTGATAGTTGCTTGGACTATAGGTCGGTCTACTCGCCATCCCTAAAATTTCACCCGTATTTGGATTCATCGCTATCGCAATGACTGAATCAGCATTTAACCCTGTCATTGCCTGATCCAGCTCGCGTTCCATAACCGTTTGAATTTGCTGATCAATCGTTAATTGCAGCGTTAGCCCTTCATGTGGTTCAACATAGGTATCTGTTGAATTTGGCATTTGTCTGCCCGCTGCATCAGATAGAAAGCTCACCATCCCACCTGTTCCAGTCAGCTTATCGTTATGTGTCAGCTCTAACCCAGTTAAGCCCTGATTATCAATGCCTGTAAAGCCTAGCAAATGTGCTGCGAGCTCATCATACGGATAATAACGCTTATTATCCTCAGCAACGACGATGCCTGGCAAATTAAGCGCCCGAACCTCTGCCGCTTGCTCTGTCGACATCTTTCTTCCACCAGGGCCAAGCTGAATAATCATCTGACTTTTGGATACCTTCTGCAGTACTTCTTCCTCAGTCATATTAAGCAGCGGCGCAAGGGTATGCGCAGTTCCCTGCTTATCCTTAACCTGTACTGGAATTGCCCAAACGGTAGGAGTACTAATGTTGTAGGCAAGTCTAACTCCGTTGCGATCCCATATTTCACCGCGCTTCGCTACATAAGGTATATTTCTGCGCCATGAATCCTCCGCTTTCTCTGATAGCTCCGCCCCTTTTACTAGCTGAACATAACTTAAACGAACAATTAACCCGACAAATGCCACTAGTGCGATCATTAAAATAACAAAAAGTCTTCGTCTTACTGTTACATTAGAAACTTTCATCGCCATCCTCCTAACATTGAAGCTGCATGTAGAGTTCTCTTCTATTCTTCATGCCTATTCAATGCTAGGACAAGATAGAACTTGTACCTTAACAAGCAAATGAAGGAGAAGTGCTGCCTATTGCTCGCAACATTCTCCTTTCACATTTCAACCATTATGCGTTACTGCTTCTGTCACTCGACTGATCGGCTGTCCCTTCACTTTCTTGACCTTCGCCATCACCGTCGCCTGCTTCTCCATCGTTAGCTTCCGAATCACCAGCTTGTGTATCGCCAGCCTCTGCATCGCCATCGCTATTTGCATCTTCACCCTGCTCTGAGTCATCAGCTTGTTGTGCCTCGTCCTCGACTAAATCATCGATTCGCGGTGAGGCAAGCGAATATTCTGATAGCTCCAGCGGCTTCAGCTTAATGGTTAGTTCGCGTTTACCGCTGCTATCATCGAGCTTCTGCTCATACACATAGCCAGTGCCCTCTACCTTAAGCTTCACACCAAGCAGTGCTGTTATTTCCACAGCATCACGCAGCGATGCACCGATTAGATCAGGAATGACAAGCTTATCCTTTTTCTCTGTAATTAAATAAACCTTTTGAGTTGGATGGACCAGTGATCCCGCTGCAGGGATTTGTGACTCAACGATAGCCCCTTCTCCCACGAATTCATGTGATAGTCCTGCAACCTTCAGCTTTTCCTTCGCTAGCGCACCCTTCATACCTGTTACATCTGGCGCTTGAATTAATGCTTCGACTTGGCTATTCTCAGAATCCTTGTCGTTCTCTTGTACAATATAGCTTGGTGCGATTTCTAATTTACGTAAGCTTTTTAATAGAATTTCACGGAATACAGGCGCTGCAACCGCGCCCCCGCCAGCAAGTGAGTCATTCGGCTCGTCAATGATAACGTAGACGATAAGCTGTGGATCCTCAACAGGTGCATAACCGATAAAGGATACCACGAAGCGGTCAGTGGAATATCCGTTTGCTTCCTTCGTAACCTTTTGCGCAGTACCTGTCTTACCCGCAACACGATAGCCTTCAATATAAGCATTACGCCCTGTACCTTTCTCTCGGTCAGAGACAACCTGCTCTAAATATTCATTAGCTAGCTTAGAGGTTTGCTCAGAGATAACGCGACGCACTACCGTAGGCTCAGTGACAGTTGTCGTCTGTGTCTCAGGATCAGTGATGCTTTTTACCATATAAGGCTTCATTAGCACGCCACCATTAGCAACAGCAGCGACCGCAGCGACCTGCTGAATTGGAGTTACGAGTACGACCCCTTGTCCAAAGGTTGCAGCTGCAACGTCACGCGGATATTGGAAGCGAATTGTTCCTGTCGCTTCATTGGTCACTTCAATGCCTGTTTTTTGTGCGAAGCCAAAGTTTGTTAAATACTCTCTTAGCTTTTCTGCACCGAGACGCTCATAGCCTAACTTAACAAAGGCAACGTTACTGGAGAGCTTTAACCCTTCCAGAAACGATATTTTGCCCCATCCAACTCGATTATGATCTCGAATTGGGGTTGGGTCATTTCCTACAATAATACTACCGGATTGGTATATCTCCTCAGGATCAAACACCCCTTCTTCAATTGCCGCAGCCAATGTTGCGATTTTGAAGGTGGAGCCTGGCTCATATAAGGAACCGACAGCATGATTGTACATCGCTTCATAGTCGCTTTCCCAATATTGGTTCGGATCATAATCAGGCAGATTCGCCATTGCTAATATTTCCATCGTTTTCGGATTAGCAACGATTGCGGTCGCTGACTTCGGACTATACTTTTGCACCACGTCACGAAGTGCTTCCTCAGCATATAGCTGGATATCGTTATCAATCGTTAGCTCAATCTTCTGACCATCCTTAGGTGCAACATATTCCACATCACTGCCGACGATTTGCACCCGTTGACCATCCTTCTGATAGGATATGTATCCGTCATGACCTTGCAATATATCATCGTACATCGATTCAAGACCAATTTTATTTTCGCCATCTAAACTGATGTAACCAATAATTTGCGATGCAAGCTTATTACGCGGATAAAGGCGTTCAAAGGTTTCAGAAATGTAAATCCCTGTATCTGAACCTTTCTTTTCAGCTCTTAGCCTCGCTTTCAATTCATCATTAAATGCGGTCAGCTCGTCTGCAAGCGGCTTTTCAATTTGCCAGCCGCCTTTCCGCAGCTCGCGATTACTATAATAGCTACCGTCTTCACGCTTCATATTAAGCTGCTCAAGGATATAATCCTTACTTACCTCCAATATTGAGGAAAGCCCTAGAGAGATTTCATCCACCAGCTCGAGGTTATGAATCAATGTCGGATTAATCGAGACGTTATAGGCGATAGCATCCATTGCTAGCATATTTCCGTTACGATCCGTAATCGTTCCGCGTTTGGCAGGGAATTTTTCAGATGTTGACCAACGCTTCTCTGCCATCGATAGCCACTGTTCTCCGTTAACAACCTGTGTTTTATAGAGATGTGCAACTAGAAAGACAAAAAGGAGGGTAATCGCCCCTCCAAGCACTAATGTCCGTAATTTGATTCGCTTAATCATCTTTTCACTTCCTATTCAAGCTTAGCCATACCTTCAAGTACAGATGATTTGTTCACCACGATGCCATTATCTAAACTGCTGGACATCCCGTTTTCTTGGGCAAATTGACGAATTCGCTCTGGGTTACTTAATGTTTGAACCTCACGCTGCAATTGCTCTCTTTCAATCTGGAAGCTTTGGATTTCAGAATTCACTTGTTTAATATGCAGGCTAATATCGTAGAGTTGAGCATACTTAAAAATAATGATACTAGCAACGACAGCAACCCCTAATACTGTAAGTAAATATAGCATTTTCTCGCCTGCAGGAATAGGCTTTCTTCGTATTACCTTTTTTCTAGTCTCGCGAATAACGTAATCTTGCTGCTCTTTACGCTTCGGTTTCATTGCTAGATTTCCATAATGATATGCCACTAAATTACCCCCCTACAATTTTTCTGCTATTCTTAGCTTCGCCGATCTTGCACGAGGGTTCGCTTCTAATTCTGCGCTACTCGGTACGATTGGCTTTCTGTTTATTAGCTTTAATGTCCCTTTATTTCCACAGACACACATTGGAAAATCAGGAGGACAAGTACATTTTTCTACATATTGAGCAAAGCTTTGCTTACATATGCGATCTTCAAGGGAGTGGAACGTAATAACTGAAATTCTTCCTTGCGGCGCAACACATCGAATTGCCGCTTCAAGCGCTTCCTCCTCCGCTCCTAATTCATCATTAACCGCTATACGCAGCGCTTGAAAGGAACGTTTGGCTGGATGACCACCTGTACGCCTTGTAGCCGCAGGAATCGCATTTTTTATTAATTCCGCTAATTGCGCAGTTGAATCAATTGGCGCAACCTGACGTTGCTTCACAATGGAACGTGCGATGTTGCGAGCAAACTTTTCTTCCCCGTAACGATCTAATATACGGGAAATATCACGCTCGTCCCATTCGTTAACGATTTCATAAGCGGTAAGCTCCTGATCACGATCCATTCGCATATCGAGTGGGGCATCCTGATTGTAGCTAAAGCCGCGCTCCGCTTCATCAAGCTGCGGGCTAGATACGCCGAGGTCAAACAATATACCATCAACCTGCGGGATACCATCCTTCATCGGAACGTTACAAGCCGCTAATTGCTGCTGTAAGTAGCGAAAATTACTGCGAACTAATGTTACTTTTTCTATATATGGAGCGAGCTTTATTTTTGCATTGTCATGAGCCCAGTCGTCCTGATCGAACGCAATTAATCGGCCGCCATCTCCAAGTGCAGCGGCGATGCGTGCACTATGACCAGCTCCTCCTAAAGTACAATCGACATAAATGCCGTCAGGCTTAATGTTAAGCCCTTCAACTGCTTCTTCTAACAATACTGTCGTATGTGCAAACACCTACATCCCCCATTCTCTTCGTCTACTAGAAATTAAAGTCAAATTCTACGAGCTTTTCAGCAATTTCATTAAAGGCTTGCTCGGATTGTTCATAATAGCCTTCCCAAGTTGCTTTACTCCATACCTCAACACGATTAGATACGCCTAGTACCATACATTCTTTCTCCAGCTTGGCATACTCTCGCAAATGAGGCGGAATATTAACTCGGCCTTGCTTGTCAAGCTCACACTCTGTAGCACCTGAGAAGAAAAAGCGTGTAAATGCACGCGCATCGGCTTTCATTAGTGGCAATGATTTTAGTTTTTGCTCTAAAATCGCCCACTCGTTGGGAGGATAAACAAAAATACAGTTGTCGAGGCCGCGGGTAGCAATAAAGGCAGGGCCAAGCTGATCACGAAATTTTGCAGGGATTATAAGTCTGCCTTTATCATCGATTGAATGCTGATGTTCTCCCATAAACATAATTCCGCTCCACCTCTCTCCCCTTTTGCTCCACTTCCCCCCACTTTTCACCACTCAAACAGAGTAATTCGCCACCCACAAAAAAAATCCTGCTAATTCAGCAGGATTTTTAAAAAATAGTTCCTTATATTCACTTCCAGCTATCAAGATAGTCCAATTGAACCTGTGTCAATGTATCAAGCCCCATACCAAGTGCCTCAAGCTTAAGCTTCGCCACCTGTTGATCGATCTCATAAGGGACATTTACAACGACTGCACCAAGGCTCTTATAGCTATCATTCACATATTTCAAGCTAAGTGCTTGTAGCGCAAATGTCATATCCATAATTTCTGTTGGATGTCCATCACCAGCAGCAAGGTTAACAAGACGACCTTCAGCGATTAGATAGAATTTACGTCCATCAGCCAAAGCGTATTCCTCAATATTGCGACGAACAGTACGTTTACCTACACTTACTTCAGCAAGATCCACTTTATTAACCTCTACATCAAAGTGACCTGCATTCGTAAGAATCGCTCCATCCTTCATTACTTCGTAATGCTCCTTACGGATAACATCGCGATTACCGGTTACCGTTACGAAGAAATCACCATGCTTTGCTGCCTCAATCATCGGCATAACCGTAAAGCCATCCATATAAGCTTCAACCGCTTTGATCGGATCAATTTCTGTAACGACGACTTGTGCACCTAGTCCTTTAGCACGCATCGCAACACCTTTACCGCACCAGCCATAGCCTGCTACAACAACTGTTTTGCCCGCTACAACTAGATTCGTCGTACGATTAATGCCATCGAATACCGATTGACCTGTTCCGTAACGGTTGTCGAATAGGTATTTGCAATATGCATCATTAACTGCCACCATCGGGAAGCTAAGTGTTCCTTCCTTCTCAAGTGCCTTCAAGCGAATAATACCTGTAGTTGTTTCCTCTGCTCCACCACGCAGATTTTCAGCGTACTCTTGAACTTCACTGTGCAGCAACGTTACTAGGTCGCCGCCATCATCGATAATAAGATCTGGCTTACTTTCTAGTGCTTTAATATTCAAAGCCTTAAACTCTTCTGCAGTTGGGTTATATTTAGCAAAAACAGTAATGCCATCCTCAACAAGCGCAGCACACACATCATCCTGTGTAGACAGCGGATTACTACCTGTGATCGTAACTTCAGCTCCACCTGCTTGTACAACTTTAGCTAGGTAAGCCGTTTTTGCTTCCAAATGAAGTGAAATCGAAACCTTCAAGCCTTTGAAAGGCTGTTCCTTTTCGAATTGTGCACGAACCTGATTAAGTACAGGCATATGACTGCTTGCCCAATCAATTTTCAAATGTCCCTCTGGAGCTAGTGATAAATCAGTAATAATACTATTTTCTTTTGCGCTCATCATAATCCTCCTATAAATATACGATTTCATGTCCGCCTGTTCTTGAATAAGGGGCGTGAAGCAAAGCATCAAGCCAAGCACGATCATAGCGATTCCAATATGAAATCATCGTTAACACGCGCTCTTGTGGCTTGCCGTTAGGCTTCAAGCTTAGTTCAATTCGATCAAGCTGACGGATAGCTGCTTCAAATTGCTTTTGCTGGGCATCAATCGTTTTGCTCTCCATATACTGAATTTGCTCAATGATTTTTGCCATATTTGTATCGCCAAGCTTAGCCAAGCCGTTCTGAATCGAGCTCGCCATTTGCAACAGTGGCTCATACATCGCAATAAACTGCTCCTTCACCGCTGTGAAACGCTGTTCGATACCAAGCTCGTCCTGCTGCTGCAGCCATTGCTTTTTGCATTCCTGATAGCGATCCATTACATCGGCAAAGCTTAAGCCATACTTTTCCATATTTTTTGCAATAATGCCTTCTACTAATGTGTAGGACATTCTCGGTATAATAATAGGCATTTCCATGCCTAACACAGCGAACGCCTTACCTGTTAATGCCCAGTAGGATATTTCCCCAGGACCAAGCACTGTACCGAGTACAGGGAATACATAATCCTGCATGAGCGGTCTTGTTAACACATTGTTACTGAAGCGAGACGGTTCGTTCTCGAGCAGCTGTAATAATTGATCATAGCTCCAACGATGCTGTCCCTTCCGATCTTGGAATTCTCCATTCTCTTTATACAGTAAAACGCGATCATTGCCAAGCTCTTCGGCAAACAAGAACAAATTTGAGCTATTAGCGGTTACATCTGCCTGCAAGGTGTAGTCCATTCCTCTAATTAGATCGGCTGTAGCACCATATGCTGCTCCAAGCTGATCATTGTGCTCAAGCAGCTTTCTAAACATCGGCTGCTCCTGCTCACGCAATAGGTGATAATCAGAATCGATTAACAATAAGCCATGCTCAGCGAACAATTGCTGAATAATAGCTGCAAAACATTCTGTTAGTGAAGCACTGCTTTGACAAATGTCATTTAACTGCGAAATTAAGCCTTCCTTAAATTCCGAGCTCGGTAAATGCTCGGCTAACTCAGCCAGCACCTCTTGCCATTGTTCCGATGAAATCGCTGTGCGACTAACGGAGGTGCGTTGCTGTGAATCCTCTTTGGCGATCGTCAGCTTTTTCAAGCTTAGATCAGTTGAGATTAAATGCGTATGATTAACTTCATCCCAATCATGATCCTCACCAGCTATCCAAAATACTGGCACAACAGGACGACCAAGCTGCTGAGATGCCTCCGCTGCCGCTTTAATGATTGTGACGACCTTATGAATAACAAGCAATTGTCCTGTCCAAAGACCTGCCTGCTGACCACCAATAACGACCTGTGCGCCCTGCTCAATATGCTGTAAATTTCTTTCCTGCTGTTCACTTAATTGAAAGCGAGCATGATATTGACGAAGCACTGATGCTAATTGCCCAGAAGGCATTCGCTTTTCTCCTAAAGAATCAAGACGCGCTGAGCGTGCAGCCCAATCCTCCTTATTCCCACTAAAGTAACCATATAGCTGCTGAATCACTTGCTGCTTACCATTTATGTAATCCGCACTTAATTGCTGCGTGATTGGCAATTCGTATTTTTCAACTTTGACCACGATTTCAACCCCCTGAATGTTGTGCAAGCTTCCTATATAACGATACATTATTCAGGCGGCAAAGTACACTTTATTTTTTATAGTGGAGACAAAAAACGTCTCTGCAAAAGCAGAGACGCCTGAAATATTTACACAGTAAACGCCAGCTTTAACAATACGTACATGCTTAAGAAAATATAAAGCAATGCAGTGACAAAAAATGTAACACGCCATATTGCTCGAATAATTCTTTTCCATGGAATATTCTGAGATTTACGATATGCACCGTTGCCTAACAAGCCTGCTCCAATAATCATTACCAATAACATTCCATACAATGCAAATGAGCTATTAAATAGATTATTTAATAATGCAGCATCATGTATAACAAAAAATATTGTTGATACATCCATCGCCATTCGTATCGCTTTCTTCTTATCCTTATCAAACAACATATAACCAAAATAGACGATCACGAATGGTAAAAAGGGAAAGATAGATATTGCAGAAAAAACATTTTTTATTATGTCCCACATAAGCTCTGAACGCTCACTCCTTATTGATCAGGATGCAGTGCTTCGATCATATGTACTATACTTTCATTTAGCGGGGCAGACATTTGATGGCGAGCAGCGATTGCCACTATGGCTCCATTAATATACGCAATCTCGGTTTTTACCCCTGCCAATAGGTCTGCTCTCATAGAAGAAGTATTGCTAGCCGTTGCACGACACAAGCTTAAAATATCATTAAAGGAACTAGATGCTAGTGCTGGCTCTTCCGCCATTAAAATCCTTTTACTTTCTAAAAATAACGATTCCATCAGCTTTAGCCGTGACTTCGTATTCGGTAAATCCCCATTCGTAACATCAAATAATGCTGTTAGTGGATTAACAACTGCATTGCTAATCAGCTTTCGATAGACACGCTCTTTGATGTTTTTCGACATAAACACCTTAAATCCTGCCTTTTGCAGTGCATTCTCTATATTTTTCTGCTGCACGCTACCGTTATCTCGTCCTAATTCGTCACCAATCCATGTTTCTCCTTGACCTGTATGAGATATCGCAGCTGTCTCTATGCGCTTAGAAGCCTCGCTCGTAACCGCAGTAATAATGGGGATGTTTATATGTTGAGCAAGCCTATCAATATGACCACAGCCATTTTGAATAGCAATAACGGCGCTATATGAAGATCTGCTTGTAACAAGCTTACTAATGTCTAATAATAATGCTTCATCCAAATGAGACTGCTTAACTGCTAACAGAATATATTTGAGGCTGCTATCCTCTACGCCTTCTCTAGCTTGTATATAAGGGCTACTATCAGTAATAGCTAGCTCATTTTCTACATGCTGAGATAAAGCTAGGCTAGTTAGTCCAGTTACAGATTGGACCTCCCCTGCTGGTGAATAATATGTAATTCCTCGTTCACAAAACAGGATGCTGCGTTCAGTCGATGTTGCCCATAGTCGCACAGCATAGCCAGCGACTTTTAATTTCGCAGCAAACAATAAACCTATTGCTCCAGTTCCGATTATTTCAAATTGCATCGTATTCTCCTATCTATTAAGAAACACTAGTACATGTCTTAATATCAGCATACATGAACAACAAAAAAAGCGCTACCAGCTATGTGCAGCACTTTTTGTATATTTCATATTATTCAATTCGTTCAAGATTGCCATTGGCATCCATTTTGAACTTAGGCTTGCTCTCTTCTTCCGTGTTTAGCACGGTTAAGCGGCGCGCACGATCCATAATTTGAATCAATGTTTTGTAATCATCATTGACGGCAAGATAGTCAGATTGAACATTGTTTACTTCTCTTGTTAATCTTTCATTCTCTTGGCGAAGTCTGCTGATCTCATCATCTTTATCTTTTATAGCTTTTTCAAAGTGACGCGCATGACGAGACAACTCCTGATAGGCAGCCTTCCAATCACGTAAAAAGCGAATAACTGTATCTAGCGATAATGTCTCCTCGTAGTGAGCATCAGTTTTTGCAGGTCGCTCCCCTGTTTCATATACCGCAACAGATGAAACCTGCGGCAAGGAAGCTGCTTGTTTTTTCATATAGTTTCGTTTATGGCGTTGCTGCTTGGCAATTTGAATAGCCTCTTCATATTGCTTTCTAACAAAGCTATTCCAGCGAAAACCGCATGCAGCAGATGTTCTGCCGATACGTTCGCCTACCTCCTCAAAAGCTGAAAGCTGTGTGCTTCCTTCACGAATATGACGTAATGTCACCTCTGCAAGCATAAGATCATCATCTGGTGTCCATGCATCCTGTCTAATAGCTGTCATGCTATAAACCCTCCTTAAAATTTCATCAGAATCCATCTATTCATCTAATATGCACTTACTTATTTCTATGTCCTTAGTAGAGTTCATAGAATCTATTGGTTACTATTTTGTATAACCATTTTCAAAAAATCTCATACATAAAACATCATATTATTGAACATACTATGAACAAGTTCACAATTATGACGAAATAATTTCGTTTTTTTGTCATGGGCATAGTTTACACTTCCCATACGTAACGATATAATGAAACTTAGGAATTTGGGTCGTTCAACAAGAAAGGGGGTTGCTGCATGGCACGTATGTATCGCGTTCTAGGCTTTTGGTGTCTAGTTATTGGTCTAATGGCATTTGCTGGTCATATGTACGAATTCTCACTTCTATTTCTGGCTCAAGCAGTCGCATTCGTATTTCTTGGCTATTTAAAATTCTCAGAAAAAACCTACATAGCGATGTTCTGGGGGTATATGGTAATCTCATTCGTTGGATTCACGTATTGGTCTGTATTCAAAATGAGTATACCGTTCTAACGACATCATTTTTTGCAAATAGGTCGTACAAGCTAACTTGTACGACCTATTTGCATTGTGAAGGGATATATTACCAACGTCTTCTGCATACAATGGGATTAAGGAGGGACGAGTCATTTGAACGTACATATGAAAGGGTTAAAGCTTGCTTTCTGCCTTTTAGCGACCCTCTCACTTCTGCTAACTTTCAATTTGCCTGTCATTGCTGAGCCTTCACCGCAGCAAGCTTCAGCTTCACCACAGGTTGCTTCCCCACCATTGTACGGAGATGATGAGGAGCTTCAACGCATTCTACAATCTAGTCTGTCGATCGTGGAAATCGATAAAGAAATCCAGCGCATTCAAGAAAGAGAACTAACATTACAGGAGCAAATTGTAGATACTGAATTACTTCTCTATGATCAGGAAATTGAAATTGAAGAAAAACGCGTCGCAGCAGGTCAAGTGTTGGCCGCCTATTATAAGGGAGAACGTAGTGGGATTTATTTAAGCCTGTTGAAGGTAGATTCATTCCAGCAGTTTTTACTTTCCTTCGAATTAATCGAATATATTTTCCGTAAGGATCGTCAAGCTTTAACTGCATATGTGGAGCATTATGAAGAACTGCGGGGCTTATATGAACAGCACGCCGCTGAACAAGTTCAGCTACAGGAAATTAAACAGCAGCTTGAACAGCAACGAGAGCGTGTATTAGCACTTGAGCAGCAAATTGATGAGGAACTGAGTGGTCGTAGCGATGCAGAACGTGTAGAGCTATTAATAAAGCAGCTCACCTCTTATTGGCAGGAAGAAGGGTTACAGCAAGTAAAAACCTATTTTAACGTGCTTGCTCAGGCGATGAATGAGCTCCCTAAGTGGCTGCAAAAGAATAAAGAGTACATTAGCAGCAAAGGCTTTAATTACACCATAGCCTTGCCACAGGATGCATTAAACCAATATTTGCGCGGTTATGATCCAATGTTTGAGGCGTTCGAATTTCAATTTCAAGACGGGTTTATTACTGCAAAAGGTCAAAATGACAAGATGACAATTGAAATCACTGGTCGATATGATGTTGTCAATGAACCAAGCAATTATATCTCTTTCACTATAGACGAACTGCACTTTAACGGCTTTCTCTTGCCAGATACTACTAGCGAACAGCTTATGCAGCAATTCGATCTTAACTTTTACCCTGGTGCGATCTTAAAAATGCTTCGAGCATCCTCTGTGGAAGTTGCAGATGAGCTGCTTACAATTAAATTAAAGCTATCGTTATAATACAATATGCCATGTGACTTTCTTAAAAAGCAGCGGGATGTGCAGCAGGTTGGAATTGACCTGTCAGCACATCCCGCTGATTTTCATTTTGCATGAAAATAAAGAAAAATAATTTAACATTCCTATGTGTAAGTAGTAAAATTAGTAATGATTCAACCTATTAAAAAGGAGGAACAGATATGCAGGCTAATGAAGAGGTCAAAATGGAAGAACAGCTGGAAGACATTACAGGTATTACTTGTATTTACGTGCCAGTTAACGATGTTTATGAGTCTATTAAATGGTACCAAAAAAATTTAGGGTACCAACCTGCAAACAACGACCCTATTGAGCCTGGGATGACGACAGCTGTATTAAACTTGCCTGATCGGAATGGAAACCTGCCTTCACCTGGTTTAAGGCAAGCTGTACCCGCTCTGTTCCTTCACAAATCTGATGCAGAAGGCGGGCGTTTAGGCTTTTCATGGACATTGGACAACGGCAAGCCCCATGCAATGGCATGCTTTATTACACCACGAATACTGGAGCTACTTAAACGATTCAAAGAAAACGGCGTAAATATTTTAGGAGAACGTGTTACAAGCGGACCTAACATCACGTTCGCTGATCCAGATGGTAATGTATGGGAAGTTTGGCAGCCATAATTGACTAATTTTAAGGCTAACAGGTGAGATAACTCAATAAACCGCCTTGGACTGACTGCTCACCATTGTTAGAAATACGCTAACAGTGATGCAGCTCAATCCAAGACGGTTTTCTTCTAGTCAACTATCAATATTTGAATTCATTATAGCCTTAATTTTATGTAGCTTCCAGAAATAGTGCTACTTTTTGCTGTAAGCTAACGTTTTTTTGCCACTGGCGCTGTAATAGCGTATATGTGCCGATCCAGTGGCGATCAATATAAAATAATTGATGATTAGCTAGCTTCTGCTCAAATTGAGCGCCGAGCAACGATTGCATAGAATTACTGCTAAGTATATAGCTCATTTTTCGGTGACTAAGCGAATTTTCAGGCTGATGTCGATTAATCAATTCCATCCATAGTATCGCAGCCTCATTTTTACCTGTACTAAAGGCACTACCGCTTAGCATAAAGCTCTTTCCATTCATCCATGGAAGTGGAGACATCGTTTGCGTCATAAGATAATGCTCCTCAATGAGCTCCCTTTGTTCAAAATATTGTCTTGCTGTCGTTAAGTATAATAACGGCTGATTACTATCATCTTTTATCTCTATCGAAGTCTGCACGAGCTCTGGATTCGTCAATAGATATTGCATAACATCAGATTGCGCATCACTTAATTGCCCTAGCTTCAAATAATTATCCTCAGCGCCATACCATAACGACAACCAGACTAGTAGACTAGCGCTTTGCTGGGCATCAATATTAAGTAATGCTCCCGAAAAGCTTGGCAGCTGCTCATACAGCTGAAGCCAGCTTGGAAAGCTCCAGTCAGCTAAAACGTAAGAACGACCTGTTTCTCCACTATCCTCATTTTTGCTATCAGAGCTGTTTTTATCTCCATCCAGTATGCTAGGCACGCTACCATGTTGAGCGCCTGTTATGTTTGATGTGAAGCTAAGTCTAGGCTTAAGATTGGTCGTTACACCTGAATCAATTGGGTCAACAGTAGAATCATCGCTGGAATCACTACTATCTTCCTGCTCAGAAGCCGGGAGCTGTTCTTCTTCCACTTCACTAGGATTAGCTTCATTGTCCGGAATTGTCGATGTAGCTTCTGAATCAGCATCTTGTGAGACTTCATCTGCCTCTTCAGCAACTTCTTCTTTACCTTCAGTAGTCTCGTTAGCTTCCTCATCGTTAGTAATATCTGGTTGGTTTAGATTGTCTAAAGCATTGCCTGCTAATGCAGCTTCATTGTCTTTCATTTTTTCAAGAAGCTCCTCTGCCTGGCGGTGAATAAACACAATATAGGGGTTACTTTCATATGGCACCGCCCATAAATAGCCATTCCATCTAAATGCGTCGACAATACTCGGTAATTGATCACTTAATCCTTCATTACTCATTAAACGATCAACAGGTTGATACAGCCCTTGTATCGCAAGCGGAACAACCCACTCATTAGGTACAAGCTGTATATCGCCTAGCTTTCCTAAGCGCGCAAGCTCTTCCCACTGCTCGTAGGTAAGCTGCTTATCATAATAGTTGGTAATTGTAATATCAAGCTGTGGATGCTGCTCGCTAACTTGCTTGGATAAACTCACTAGCTCTGCGTATTGCTGTTCATTCAAACTAACCGCGATCTCAAGCTTAATATCTGGCTGCAACTGCTGGGGAGGGACGATCACTACGGCAGGCTCATCTTTGTCTTTGTATAAATCGGAAACGTACGTCCAGTCAAGAGCGCGGGTTAAAAATAGAAATGCAATAGATACTAGCAAAATTGAACCAATGATAAATGGAATCGTTTTTCTAGTAAACACAGCCTGTCTCCTTTGTAAACGGATACTTTTAGTATAACATAAAATATACTTTGCAGCGCTACGGATTTACGTCGCTACGGATTGGTTTAGCTCTTCCGGAGGCTTTTTAAAGATGATGCTTCCTTTTCTATCCCTCTAGGGTCAGCATCATCTTTAAAGGCCTCCCACTTCGTTCTTCAGAGCTAACCATTCCTTCGCTGTAGCATTGGTTTGATCGCTGGACTGCGATGATCCTTGTTTGCAACACTACGCAGTTGTTTGCGTTCGCAACGCTGTGATTAGCAATTGCAGCTCTACGGATTGCTTTGCTCTTCCGGAGGCTTTTTTAAAGATGATGCTTCCTTATTCTCTTCTCTAGTGTCAGCATCATCTTTAAAGGCCTCTCACTTCGTTCTCCAGAGCTAACCATTCCTTCGCTGTAGCATTATTTTGATCGCTGAGCTGCGATGATCCTTGTTTGCTACACTACGCAGTTGTTTGCGTTCGCAACGCTGTGTTTAGCAATTGCAGCGCTACGGATTGCTTTGCTCTTACGGAGGCTTTTTTAAAGATGATGCTTCCTTTTCTTTCCTCTATGGTTAGCATCATCTTTAAAGGCATCTCACTTCGTTCTCCAGAGCTAACCATTCCTTCGCTGTAGCATCTCCTACTGCTAGAGCAACAAAACTACTCACAGCGTTCCATCCTCACTTAATCTAGCTTTACTTGCCACAACCTCCCACCAACATAAAAAACCGCCTCTCCTGCAAGGTGAATGACTCTCCACTCTCTACAGAAAAGACGGTTATATTACTGTTATGATTCATTTTTAAGCAACGCACAGACAATCTGCCTGCCTCAAGCTGTTCAAGCTTTTAATAGTTACAATAAATCCGCTGCAAGCTGAGCTAGCTTGGAGCGTTCGCCTTTTTCTAGGGCGATGTGGCCGCTTAGGCTTTCTTGTTTGAATCGCTCTACTAGATAGGTCAGGCCATTGCTTAGTGAATCAAGGTAAGGATGGTCGATTTGCTCGGGGTCGCCTACTAATACGATTTTACTTCCTTCACCGACCCGCGATACGATGGTTTTTATTTCATGACTGGTTAGGTTCTGTGCTTCGTCGATGATGATGAATTGTCCTGGAATCGATCTACCACGAATATACGTCAAGGCTTCTACATGAATACTTCCTAATCCCATTAAGATTTTATCGATGTCGCCAGATTTTTTCGTATCAAATAAAAACTCTAGGTTGTCGTAAATTGGCTGCATCCATGGCCTCAGCTTTTCTTCTTTTTCTCCAGGTAAATAGCCAATGTCCTTGCCCATCGGCACGACTGGGCGCGCGATTAACAGCTTCTTATATTTATGCTCATCCTCCACCTTTAACAGACCAGCAGCAAGAGCGAGCAACGTTTTCCCTGTTCCCGCCTTGCCTGTTAGCGTCACAAGTGGGATCTCGTCATTCATAAGCAGCTCTAACGCCATCCTCTGCTGGGCATTGCGCGCTGTAATGCCCCATATCGGCTCGTTGCTAAGATAAAGCGGCTCTAGCCTTGTGCCCGCTGCATTTACTTTCAGCAAAGCGGATTTGGTTGTGCCCATCTCATCTTTTAGGATAACAAACTCATGTGGATTTAGACGCTGCTTTAATCCAAGATTGTTAATGATTAAATAACGATAGGTGTAAAATTCATCAATAATTGCAGGGTGAACAAATAGCGTAAAAAAACCAGCATACCGTTCATCCTTCTCTAAATTAGGATCAGATATATAATCTCGTGCCTGAAGACCAAGCACATCCGCTTTAATACGCATCAGAACATCTTTACTGATTAAGACAACCTGCTTTTGCTCTTGCTCTGGCAGCTGCTGCTGCTCGATTTGGTAGTTTAAAGCCACTGCAATAATGCGATGATCATTGGTTACATCGCCAAACAACTCCTGCACTCTTGCCAAATTCCGATGATTCAGCTCGACACGAATCATCCCACCGCTCGGCAACTGAATGCCGCTATGTAGCTGCCCTCCTTCCTTCACCTTTTCCAATAGACGAGATACAGAACGTGCGTTACGCCCTAGTTCGTCAGCTAAACGCTTCTTTGAATCAATTTCCTCCAATACAATTGCAGGAATGACCACTTCGTCTTTAGGAAAAGCGAAAATCGCTTGCGGGTCATGCAGCAGCACATTCGTATCAAGAACTAAAATTTGGCTCATAGAGCTCCCTCCTCATTCAGGCGTCACTATACATAGAAAGCAGTAGCTAAGCACACAATATATTTAGAAAAAAATTGATTATCATGTGAGGTGAATGATATGAAAAAGGAACTTGTCATATTAGCAATAATGCTCGTATCGTTAGCTGGCTGTAACTCGCAGGCAACCCCACCTTCCGAAAACAGTAATCAAGATATGAACATGCAGCAGATTAAGCATCAATCCACAACAGATAACGATGAAGACACGGTTCGTTATCTTGAAGAGCTTGCACGAGGCATCGAGGGTGTCAATGATGCACATGTTGTATTAGTAGGGAAAACAGCGGTAGTCGGTATTGATGTCGACCCTGAGCTTGAACGCTCACGTGTAGGCACGATTAAATATTCTGTGTCTGAAGCATTCAGCAAGGACCCGCGAGGCGTTAACGCGATCGTCACTGCCGATATTGATCTTAGAGAACGAATTGCGGAAATCGGAGGCGATATTAATGCTGGACGCCCTGTACAGGGTATACTCGAAGAGCTCTCCGATATCGTTGGAAGAATCGTACCGCAAATACCTGCTGATCTAATGCCTGCAGCTAAAGAAAACAATGTTGAGGTCAAAAGCAACAATAAGAACAATAACAAGGGTACTTACGATACTCCTGAGCAAATGATGGATGAATACGAAAAGAACATAAAAAGTAAATAAAAAAGCACAAAAAGCCTAGTGTAAGTAACTAGGCTTTAGCTTTGCGATCGCTTATTTGCCATTACCTTCACAATACTAATCATAGTGCTGCCCCCTCACTTTTATTCCGTGAAGCTGGATGCTTAACTACTTTAGTATATGATAGGTTGGCTTTACTCATTCGGATATTATACTTTGTAATAATTGCTTTGCTTCTGCTAATGAATCGTCATTAGCGACGACATATGGACTACTCCATTTACCTTGCAGAGTCATAAACGTAATGTTTTCTGGATCGATATTATAATAGGTTGTGATCAGACGTTGAATTTCTTCACTTGGCATATCGGTATGCACATCTTCACTCACTTCATCAATGACATTGCCGATTTTAGTTATACCGCCAAGCGAAATCATTTTTTTCAACATCGCTTTAACAACAACCGTTTGTCGTGTATTACGTTCAAAGTCGCTGGACGCATTAGGATTACTATTACTTTGGCGGAATCGTACAAAATCTAGCGTTTGTTTACCAGTTAACGTTTGCAATCCTGGCTGTAAGTCAATATTTGTGTCGTCATGTGAATCGGTATATTTCATCCGCATATCAACATCCACTTCAATACCACCTAGCACATCAACTACGTCACGGAAGCCTTGGAAATTAGCAGATACCGCATATTGAACTGGAATATCATAAAACTCACTGACTAATTCCTTCATGCCTTTTTTCGCTTGTCGCATCGCTTCAATATTATCTGCACCTTGCTTCTGTGCAGCGACATAGAAATTAGCGTAAAATGCGTTCGCTTTACGAGTTTTGCCATCAAAGCTTAATTTCGTATCGCGCGGCATAGCAATAACAGCACCCTTTTTAGTCTGCGGATTTAACGCAGCAACGATAATTACGTCGGTGTTCAAGCCACCTGCACCGCTACGCTGGTCAATACCAAGTAGCGCTAATGTTACTGGCTTCTCTTTAACCGAATCTTTTACTGGTATGCTTTTTATTTTTTCCCCAGCTTCATTCAAAACTGCGGCAATACTAATGTCATTCAGCGCATCTTTACCTTTAAAGAATATGTATGTGCCAAATGCAACGACTGCCAATAAAGCAAAAATAACAATAAATAATAGTACTCTTAATACGGGATTCATCTTTTTTTTAGGTTTCTTCTTTTTTCCTCTTGTATCCATTCGACTTCCTGTAACAGGCTGCATATTACTAGCCATGCCTCTCACCTATCCCTTCTTCTGTCCAACTGAATGATAAGAAAAAAGCAGCACCCGTAGTGGTTAACTGGTGCTGCCCATTTTCTCTTATCTAACATCTAGCAGTTTAGTCAGCCGTAGTTGATTTATTTTTCCATTTATCATAGATTTGGCGAGCGCGGAGCATTACCATCATAACTATTGCTATTGCCATACATTGAATGATCGGTAGTTTGTCGATTTGCAGAACTAGCAAAATTGCTGAGCCAACGATCATTGTCAAATACATAAAAATAGCTTTGAGCAGCGGTAATTTAACCTGCTGTGGTCGAAATACATTTTGGAAAATAAAAAATGTCATCCCAAGAATGAGAAGATATGAAACGAGTGGGTTCTCGCTAAACCAAGCTTGCATTGCGATGCCTCCTCAAAAGAAATAGCCCATGTTGGAATAATCAACCTAGATTTAGACTTAAGAATTAGCTTGAGCCATTTTGCGATGCTTTTCAGCACGCTCGCGCTCACTCTTATTCAAAATCTTTTTACGAAGACGTACTGATTTAGGTGTAATCTCACAATATTCATCGTCATTACAATATTCTAGCGCCTGCTCAAGCGAGAAGATCACTGGAGTTTTCAGCTTCACAGTATCATCTTTACCTGAAGAACGTACGTTAGTTAATTGCTTTTCTTTACAAATATTAACGATAATATCGTTATCGCGAGTATGCTCACCAACGATCATACCTTCATAAATGTCTGTACCAGGCTCTAGGAACAAGATACCACGATCTTCAACGCTCATCATACCGTAGAATGTACTTACACCAGTTTCACTGCTTACAAGCACACCTTGGTGACGACCGCCAACCGTATTCGGTACAAATTCGCCATAGCTGTCAAACGCATGGTTCATTACACCGTAGCCACGAGTTAGTGTTAGGAACATCGTACGATATCCGATCAAACCACGAGCTGGAATAATAAACTCCAAACGTACTTGACCAGTTCCTTCATTAATCATGTTAACCATCTCAGCTTTACGGCTACCGAGTGATTCCATTACTGCTCCCATGCTCTCTTCTGGAATATCAATTAGCAAACGCTCGTATGGCTCACACTTCACGCCATCGATTTCTCTAATGATAACCTCAGGCTTAGATACTTGCAGTTCATAGCCTTCACGACGCATATTCTCAATAAGAATACTTAGATGTAGCTCACCACGACCAGAAACGATAAATGCATCTGGCGATTCAGTATCCTCAACGCGAAGCGCAACATCCGTTTCTAGCTCCTTATATAGACGCTCACGAAGCTTACGAGAAGTTACCCATTTACCTTCACGTCCAGCGAATGGTGAGTTGTTAACAAGGAACGTCATTTGCAATGTTGGCTCATCGATTTTCAATACTGGAAGTGGCTCAGGGTTAGATAGATCAGCAATTGTTTCACCGATATTAATCTCTTTAATCCCCGCAATAGCGACAATATCGCCTGCGCCTGCTTGCTCAATCTCCAAACGCTTCAACCCTTGGAAACCAAATAGCTTCTCAATTCTTGCTTGCTTCACAACGCCCTCACGGTTAATTACAGCAACTGCTTGGCCTTGCTTAATAACTCCGCGGTTTACGCGACCAATTGCGATACGACCTAGATACTCATTGTAATCAAGCAATGTTACTAAAAATTGCAATGATAAATCCGTGCTCTCTTTAGGAGACGGAATATGTTCGATAATTGTTTCATATAGCGACAACATATTTTCATCTTGTTGCTCTGGATCAAGGCTTGAAGTACCCATTAATGCCGAAGCATATACAACTGGGAACTCTAATTGATCATCGTTCGCACCAAGCTCAATGAACAAATCAAGCACTTCATCGATTACTTCACTTGGACGCGCATTTGGACGGTCAATTTTGTTAACAACAACGATTGGAGTCAAATTAGACTCTAATGCTTTGCGCAATACGAATTTTGTTTGTGGCATACAGCCTTCAAATGCGTCAACGACAAGCAATACGCCGTCAACCATTTTCATAATACGCTCAACCTCGCCGCCAAAATCGGCATGTCCAGGTGTATCTACAATGTTTATTAGATAATCCTTGTAGGTAATTGCTGTGTTTTTCGCAAGAATCGTAATACCGCGCTCACGCTCGATATCGTTGGAATCCATTGCTCTTTCTTGAACTGCCTCATGCTCCTTAAAAGTACCTGACTGTTGCAGCAGCTTATCGACCAATGTTGTTTTCCCGTGGTCTACGTGCGCAATAATTGCAATATTACGTAATAACTGTCTAGCCTTCATTAAATGCTTCCACTCCATCTTTTCAATTTATATTTACCAACGTCTGCGTGATCCGTACATCAAGTACAGCCCTGCTAAAACCAACAGCAATGCTACCACATAAATGCCCCAGCCCCACAACGCGATTAATAACAAGCCTACAATTGACGCAATGCCGAGAGCAATTGCGACCTTTCTAATATAACGCTGTCTCGGCGCTCCGAATATATGGTATTCGAATAACCCGACTGCCACACCAAAAATAAACAGCGGCCACAAGTTGCGCAAGCTGTCCCATCCAAAAATATTACAAAAAATAAACAACAATGCATATACCACTAACATACCTGCCAGAACTAATGTCATTGCTGGGAGGACCCTGCCAAAATAAAGCACGTGAATTAGTATACCAGGTATCAACACAAGAATTGGCCAAAAAATCATACCTAGAAAGCTAAATAATCCCACTTTGCCTAACAGTATCAAAACACCAACAATCAACAACAAAATTCCAGCGGAATTTTTGTTAATCATCCAGCATTCCGCTCCTTACATTTTTTGTTCATCCTTCGACCTTTCTAGTTTAACGGAATTACATAAAAAAAACTAGGCTTATGACAGAGTTTGCACAAAAAAACATATTCCCAGCATAAAAAATGCAGGAATATGTTATAAAATTTATTTTTGGATGAGACGCATCTTCATTATTGAAGCGATTATTACAATCGGAACACAAAGTAATGGCAGTAGCGATATAGAATCAGATATTTTGTATAAAATTAATGACTGCAAGCCATCGTCTTTAATTAACATCTCACCGCCAGCATAAGCAAGACAAGCCGCTCCGATGTAACTTAGGAAGGAAAATCTTTTCAGCAACTGGTCCAATAGCTTACTTCCCCAAATGATTATAGGAATGCTAATAATAATTCCGAGCATAATAAGAACAAGATCACCTTGGGCAACTGCAGCAATCGCTAGAACATTGTCTAAACTCATGACGAAATCAGCAGCAACAATTGTCCAGATGGCACCAGCCATTGTTAAAGCTTTGGCAGTTGAGAGCTGTTCATGGGCGCCCTGTGTATCGACAAGCAGCTTAATGGCAATATATAGCAGCAGCGCACCGCCAATGGCCTGTAAAAATGGTATAGCTAATAATGGCAAGGCAATAGCGACAAGTAAGCAACGAAGCAACACGGCAGCCAATGTTCCCCACCATATCGCTGCATTACGCTGTTTTGCAGGCAAATTACTGCTTACCATGGCTATAATGATGGCATTATCACCACTTAGCAATAAATTAATGAGCATAATTTGAGAAAAAATTAAAACACTATCCATAACATTCCCCCTTAACTTTTCATTGCAATGAAATTTGTCCTTCATGTACATGAAAAGTACGACGGACAATATTAGTGGTATGTACAAGCTACGCGTTTTATGATGTGTCAGCAAAAATTTCACTTCACGTATGGCACATTTTGGTGTAAGCTTCTATATGGACAATTAATAGTACAGAGCGTACTCAATTTATTAAGGAGGAACCGACACATGCATATTACTTCAGCAGAATGGTGGTTAGCTTTGCTGAATATCATCTTTATCGACCTTGTGTTGGCCGGGGATAATGCAATTGTCATTGCACTTGCAGCCCGTAACTTACCAAGCGATAAACAAAAGAAAGCAATTATTTGGGGAACGGTCGGTGCCATCGCTATTCGTATAATAGCGACACTTTTAGTAGTAAAACTACTCGATTTACCATGGTTGCATTTAGCTGGTGGATTGTTACTTCTATGGATTTCCTTCAAGCTTCTCGTCCAAGAAGATCAACACGATGATATCAAAGCTGGTGGTACACTATGGCAAGCCATTCAAACCATTATCATTGCAGACGCAGCAATGGGACTAGATAACGTCATCGCTGTTGCCGGTGCAGCAAGCGGTCACATGATGCTCGTTATTATCGGATTGCTTATTAGCATTCCAGTTGTTGTATGGGGAAGTACATTGTTTATTAAGCTCGTCAATCGCTTCAAGTGGATTTTATATATTGGCGGAGGCGTGCTAGCATTCACTGCTGCAAAAATGATTGCTAGCGAAAAGGCAAAGTACTTTAACATGAAGGATTATTTCGCAGATCACACTGCGCAGTATTGGATGTTTGTCATTGCAATTGTTGTCATCGTATTAGCTTTAGGCTATATGATGAATAAACGCAAAGAAGCAAAGCAAAAATCCTCTGCTTCTCACTAACGAATACAAAAAGCAGCACCTATTGAAGCAGCTGACTGTAGCATTCTACAGCAGCTCACAATAGGTGCTTTTTATTATAGTAATATCATTAGAACCAATCTTCTTCATCCTGCGATTGTACTTCACGTTGCTCATTATAGCTAAGCAGCACAGTCTCCGTACCTTCAACAGCTTGCTGGATCAATTGATCATAATCCTCAATGCTGCTTTCTACACGTTCTACAATACGCAAGTTTGGATTAGTACTCGGTGACTTCGGCAAAAATAGTGTACAACAATCCTCAAACGGCAAAATTGATGTTTCGTACGTATCAATCTTTCTGGCAATTTCGATGATTTCTTGCTTATCCATCGTAATTAGCGGCTTAATCATCGGCAAATTCGCAACACGGCCAATAACGTTCATGCTCGACAAAGTTTGGCTTGCCACTTGACCAAGGCTCTCTCCAGTTACAATTCCGTTCGCTTTAACATTGGCAGCAAGCTGCTCGGTAATTCGAAGCATAGCACGACGCATCAAGGTAATCGTCAAGTTTTCTTGATTGCTATGTGCAATTCTCGTTTGTAGCTCAGTAAATGGAACAAGATGCAGGCGAATTGGCACACCGCTATAGTAGGACAGACGACGAGTTAAGGCCTTAACCTTGTCAGTTGCCTGCTCGCTTGTAAATGGGAAGCTATGAAAATGAACCGCTTCTAGCTCCAGCCCTTTACGCAATGCAAGCCAGCCTGCTACAGGACTATCTATTCCGCCAGATAATAACAGCATCGCTTTACCGCTTGTGCCGTACGGAAAGCCGCCTGATGCAGGAATCGTTTCCCAATATAAATGAGTCGCTTCCTCTTGAATATCAACCCTAAGCTCTAGCTCTGGATGATGCACATCCACCTTCATGTTCTCATAACGAGGTAAAATCTGTCCACCAACCAAGTGATTCATCTCGTGAGATCCATGCGGGAATGCTTTCCATCCGCGCTTAGCGTTAACCTTAAATGTCGCAGGAATTTTCGGCAATGATTCCATAACCTCTAATGCCGCTGCTTGAATTGCTGATAGCTCTGATGGAACAGTAATAACAGGGCTAATCGATACAATACCGAACAAATCCTTCAAGCGATCCATTACTGGTTGATGCTCCATTCCATTAAGCAATACATGCATTCTTCCATACGTTCTCCAGTATGTTACTTCAGGAAATGGCTTCATAGCACGCTTAACAGACTTTAGCATTTTATCTTCAAATACTTTACGATTACGACCCTTCATCGTTAAGTCGCCGTATCGCAGTATAATGCGATCAAATTTCAATGTTTACTTCCCCTCTCAAGGTGTTTAAGTGATTGAATAATATGTTTCAAGGCAGACAATAGCTTGTCCACATCTTTGATGGTATGCTCTTCTCCGAAGCTAATACGGATACCACCTGAAGCTTCTCCATGTGTAGCCCCGATCGCTAATAGCACGCGACTTGGCTTATCGTCCTTGGAGGAGCAAGCTGAGCGTGTAGAGGCAAGAATCCCCTGCTGCTCTAGCATATGAATGACAACCTCTGGCTTCATACCTGGATATGAGAAATGCACAATAAACGGCGATTGTGGTGCCGCACCATTTAATTTTAGCTCAGGCAATTTCGCAATACCTGATTTCAAATGTGCAGCAAGCTCCTCAGCATGTGCTGCACGATCAGCTTGGCTAGTAATCGCTAAACGCAGCGCCTTACTGCTAGCAACGATTGCTGCAATGTTCTCTGTACCCGCACGAAATGAAAATTCCTGTGAGCCGCCAGATTGCACTGGAGCTAGCTGCAACCCATTGCGCACATATAGAAAGCCTACACCGCGTGGACCACGTAGCTTATGCGCCGATCCACTTAGCAAGTCAATCCCCCAGCCTTCAATATCGATTGGAAGCTTGCCTAAGCTTTGTACCGCATCTACATGAAATTTTAATTTAGGATAGTTCTTCAGCAAGCGTCCAATTTCAGCAATTGGTTGGATCGTGCCAAGCTCATTGTTGACATGCATAATACTTACAAGAATCGTATCGTCACGAAGTGCAGCCTTCACATCCTCGAGCTGTACATGCCCTTGACGATTAACAGGAAGCTCTGTTACTTCAAAGCCATCAGACTTAAGCTGCGACACGACTTCATATACTGAAGCATGCTCAATACTGCTCGTAATAATATGCTTACCACGAGACTGTAACGCTTTGGCAACGCCTTTTATCGCTAAGTTATTGGATTCCGTTCCACCAGATGTAAAGATCCAGCGACCCTGCTCTGTTTTCATTAATGAAGCGACCTGATCTCTAGCTTTTTCTAGAAGCCTTGCAGCCGCAATACCGCCACCATGCAATGAAGACGGATTCGCATAATGCTTCGTCATCACTTCCATCATCGTGCGAACAACATCCTCATGCGGAGGGGTGGAAGCACAATGGTCAAAATAAAGCATATTAATTCCCTTCTTCCGTACAGTTTCCATCACCAACGTACAATATACAACAAAAACGGGAACCGCGAAACCCCCGCCACCATCTCCATTGGCGAAGCACGAATTCCCGTTCTATTTAATAGATTAACCGATAGCTGTAACTACTTTTCCAATGTAGCGCTGAGTTTCATTAGGGAGTGAGCTAAACTTTTCCTTAAGCTGATCACTTGTTGCGATACCAAGCGAATCAATTCGGCCTGGTCCAGCATTATAAGCAGCTAACGCTACATCGATATTTCCATTGTATTTCTTGAGCAGCATCGACAAATACCTTGTGCCACCATCAATATTTTGCTGTGGATCGAATGAGTTACTAACCCCAAGACCGCGAGCTGTACCATCCATAAGCTGCATTAGCCCCTTCGCTCCTGCAGAAGAGACCGCATCAGCTTTAAAATTCGATTCTGTTTTAATGACCGCTTTAATCAGCTCTGCTGGCACGCCATATTTTGCTGCCGCCGCTTGAATATAATCATCATAGCTATGATTGCCGCTTGCTGAACTACTTGTCCCAGTCGAGGCTACTCCTGAAGCAGCAAGTGCCGTATACACTGCGCTAGCTTCGAACTGACCATAATCCTGAACATTACTTACAGCATTAAGATAACCCCAAATCGCACCTTCGCCCTGCGATTCCCCTTGCTGAATCGCTTCACCTAGCTTAGGGTCCCATATTTTTAGCTTTTTCTGCGCTTCTAGTAATTCCTGAAACGAGCGCTCTTCCGTATCCTGCACAACTTTACCAGTATAATAATTCAACTGAGACCTCGCTTGTTGAAGACTGGCTGCCTTCGTAGCATTGATATCCATCAGTCATCCTCCACTTCAAGCTTCACTATATATTGTTATATCGGCAGTACTGCTCCGAATTTAATAGACATATAATACGAATATGAATCATTATACAGTATAGCATAATTTCAACCTGACGCCTAAAGTTAAATTAGATGGAAATTTATATCCAATGGAATCATAAAACCGTGATAATGAGCGAAAACATGATGCTCAGCATGCAAAATACCACTATTCATTCCAAATATTACGCTTTTCGCCCCTTAATCATCTAATTACGCCAATTCGCAACCTTTTTGAAGTTGATACGATAACGATAATTTCGCTATAGTATAAAATAAGGATTAAAATTTATTGATAAAGGATAGTGAAGATTAGAAATGGACATAGGTCTGAGGTTGTTCATGGTTGCATTATTAATTTTTTTGACTGGATTTTTCGTAGCAGCCGAGTTTGCGATAGTTCGGGTACGCTCTAGCCGAATCGATCAATTAGTGCTAGAAGGTAAAAAAGGAGCACTTTCAGTTCAAAAAATTATAAGTAATCTGGATGCTTACTTATCCGCTTGTCAGCTTGGAATTACATGTACAGCTTTAGGTCTGGGATTTCTTGGTGAGCCAACAGTAGAAGCCATATTGATGCCAGTATTCCATGATCTCGGTGTATCAGAAAGTCTGAGCCATCCCTTATCCATCGGTATCGCATTCATCGTTATTACCTTTTTACACGTCGTAGTCGGCGAATTGGCGCCAAAAACTTGGGCAATTCAAAAAGCAGAGCAAATTACTTTCCTAATCGCTCGCCCAATGATTTTGTTTCACAAGGTGTTATATCCATTTATCTGGACATTAAATGGTTCAGCTAACGGTCTTGTGAAATTATTCGGTCTTCATCCTGCGAAAGAGCATGAGGACGCCCATTCAGAAGAAGAAATTCAAATCATTCTGAACGAAAGCTACCAAAGCGGTAAAATTAATAACACCGAGTACGGTTATGTAAGTCGTATATTTGCTTTTGATGAATTGCTAGCTAAAGAGATCATGGTTCCACGTACCGATATGGTTTGTCTGTATACGAACAACTCACTTGAGAAGAACTTAGAAATTATTCGTAAAGAGCAATATACTCGTTTCCCAGTGGCGATGGAAAACAAGGACAATATTGTCGGTATGATCAATACGAAGCAGCTGTTCCTCGAATATAGTAGAGCAGAATTTGATCTTAAATCACTTATTCATCCTGTCTTAAGTGTCTCTGAGGTAACCCCGGTTAAAACGCTGCTTAAGCGTATGCAGCAAGAGCGTGTTCATATCGCAATTCTTGTTGACGAATACGGTGGTACATCAGGTCTCATTACAATCGAAGATATTATTGAAGAAATCGTCGGTGAAATTCGCGATGAGTTTGATACTGACGAACGTAAAGAAATCGAGCTGCTCGATGAAAATTGCTATCTGCTAGATGGTAAAGTGTTACTTAGCGAACTTTATGAGCTTACCGGAGTTTCCTTTGAGGAAGAAGAAGTAGAAACAATCGGCGGATGGATTTACAGCAATCTGCAAGAGCCGAAGCAAGGCAAAACACTTGAATACGAAAACTTAACCTTTATTGTACGTGAAACTAGTAAAAACCGTATTCGCAAAATTGAACTGCAAATAAATGAGCGAATTGAAGCCACGAGTGAAGAAACGGCTTAACGATAAAGCAACAGTAACGATGCCACTACTCCGATTAATATGGAGAGTGGCATCGTTTTTTGTTATTATTTAGAAAAAACTTTAGTTATAATTTTCAAAAAATTTAATCTTTAATATCGCCTATTGATTTATTAAACATTCTGTGTAATAATGACTTTTGTGTTCGACAGAATATGTTGTGCCGCTTTAGCTCAATTGGTAGAGCAACTGACTTGTAATCAGTAGGTTGGGGGTTCAAGTCCTCTAGGCGGCACCATCTTTCAACACCGCTTCAAACTTCATACATTGTGCCGCTTTAGCTCAATTGGTAGAGCAACTGACTTGTAATCAGTAGGTTGGGGGTTCAAGTCCTCTAGGCGGCACCATTTTCAACAATGCTTCAAACTTCATACATTGCGCCGCTTTAGCTCAATTGGTAGAGCAACTGACTTGTAATCAGTAGGTTGGGGGTTCAAGTCCTCTAGGCGGCACCATTTTTGACTGAATCTTCTTCTGCTCCTGGCGAAGAAGTTTTTTTATTTTATTAACAAGTTTTCCTATACGCTACAATCGTCATCTTGTCGTTTATCACTTTCGTAACCCCTGTTTGGCTATAGCCAATCTTCTCATATAAATAACAGTTTCTTTCCTCTTCTAAGATGGTCGCTAATTCCCAAGCTTCTGCTTCAGTATAAATCTCCTCGATGAGTGTAAATACGTTTTGGGCGATTCCTTTTCCTTGATGCTCTGGCAGTACAAATATCGGACTAACTCGATAGACAGGCTCATCTCTAGTAACAATTCTAACAGCTCCTACCGCTTTGTCATCGACTTGTATGATGTAATAATCAGTAAATGACTGCTCCAGCTGAGTAATCACTCTTTCTAGCGGTTCGATGGCGGGGCTTGTTGCAAAATCTTCATATTTGTTCAATAGGGGCATAAATGCTTTCACTTTCATGTCATGGATAAACTCTGCATCACTTAACTCACCTTTTTGTAATGAAAGCTTCATAGTAACCCTCCCTCCTGCTATACATCCTAATTAACAATCAGTTACTGCTCATGTATAATAAAAATAGCTGCTTCATGTCCATTACTGGTGTATGAAACAGCTATCGTCATCTTATTCATCTTTATCCCATTTTTTAGAGTATGCTTTTTTAGTCACCCAAAGCGTAATCCAAGTGATTACTGCGATGATCACAATAGTGAAAAACCATACGGATCCAGGAATGTCTCCCACATTGGCCCCTCCTTTCCTATATTATTGATAGTGTACACTAAATAAATGATACCGCTGAACGTAATTATGAACAAAATTTGAAAAGGAGAAAATATAATGAATTTTCGTTTAGATTTAATGGAAAGTAAAATTGAATTTTACGAAGCCTTTACGCTACAAGAGCTAGAGAAAAAAATAACTGTGCAAATCGACAATAATAAAGCGTTAATGCTTGAGCCCTATAGTGTGTCGCATCAAGCAACATTTCATCCGCTGCATGAGAAGATGCTATATACCGCTGTCGTTCATTATCGGCTCAAAAAGTAAGTCTGAGCTCAACTTCGCACTAAACGTCGTTATGTGATTAGGAGCCCTACAAGAGGGCTCCTTGTCTTTGCCTTTTCGCTCTTTCTTGCGTCTTATTGCTCAATTCGAACTAGACTGTAGTTTTTCTTACCTTTTCGAATAATAATAAACTTTCCGCCAATTGCTTGCTCCGCCGTTACAACGAAGTTTACATCTGTTATCTTCTCACCATTCATCGAGATCGCACCATTGGTAACATCCTCACGTGCTTGACGTTTAGAAGGCTCGATACCTAGATCAACTAACCAATCAACTAAGTTTTTTTCTTCTCTTGTTGCATGGAAAGTCGGCATTTCTTTAAAGCCTTGCTCGATTTCATCGACAGTTAGAGAAGTGATATCTCCGCTAAATAATGCTGCAGTAATTCGTTTCGCCTGCTCTAGCAGCTCTTCACCATGTACGAAGCGAGTTACTTCCTCAGCCAACGCTTTTTGCGGTTCACGCTTATGCGGCTCAGTAGCAACCTTTTGTTCTAGCTCATCAATTTGCTCCTTTGACAGGAATGTGAAGTATTTCAAGTATTTAATGACATCACGGTCATCTGTGTTAGCCCAGAACTGGTAAAACTCAAACGGAGTCGTTTTGTTCGGATCAAGCCATACTGAACCACCCGCTGTTTTACCGAATTTCGTACCGTCTGCTTTAAGCATAAGCGGGATCGTTAAGCCGAATACTTTCGCTTCTGTTCCTTCTTTTTTACGGATAAGATCAAGACCTGAAGTAATATTCCCCCATTGATCAGATCCACCAATTTGCAATTGCACATCCTCATGACGGAACAAATGTAAAAAGTCGATCGATTGCAGAATTTGATATGAGAACTCCGTAAATGAAATACCACTTTCTAAGCGGCTTGCTACAACATCCTTCGCCAGCATTGTGTTAATGCTGAAGTTTTTACCGTAATCACGCAAAAACTCGATCATATTAATTTGCGAAATCCAGTCGTAGTTGTTCACCAAACGAACTTCGTTATCGCCATCTGTAATAAACAGCTTTTTCATCTGTGCAGTTAGTGCTTCCACATTCGCTTGAATTTGCTCAAGAGTCTGCAAGGAACGCTCAGTTGTACGACCACTTGGATCGCCAATTGTACCTGTAGCTCCTCCGATTAAAATAACAGGACGATGCCCTGCAAGCTGAAAACGTTTCAAGATAATAAACGGAATCAAATGCCCAATGTGCATACTGTCGCCTGTTGGGTCAACACCGCAATATAAGGAAATCGCTTTTTCCTCTGATAATTTTCGTAAACCTTCAGCATCTGTCTGCTGATTGATGGCACCGCGCCATTCCAACTCATCAATAATGTTCATTTGCTCAACAACTCCTATTTTTCATCCAAAATAAATAAAAAACGCCCCTTCATCTGTATAACAGACAAAGGGACGATGATTCACCGCGTTACCACCCAAATTGTATAGTAAGTTACTATACCACTCATAGCGAGTTATCGGTCGCTTAAGCCGCTTGGCATTACCCAAGTACTCCAGAGTGTAATTCATAAGCTTTGCTTGTGCCAGGTTCCATCCCCCCTGACTTTCTGTAACAGCGGCAAAGTTACTACTGCGCTCTTTCAACGTAATTACGTATTAGATTACAGACAGTATAGCCAATCAGAAAAATATTGTCAACCATCGTCTTTATTGTACTTTGATACTCATGTTTTTGTACTGTACCATTCTACGACATTCATTTTTATGTTAAGATTATCGATGTGTTATATTTTTATAACGGAGCTGACATGTAATGGAATCAACACTAACAGCTTACATTTCGCTAGTTTGTGTATCTGGCGTATTAAATTTATTCCTCTGTTTTTACGTTTTCTTTCGTAAAGAGAAAATTCAAGGTTCTTTCATTTTCACGTTGTATACGCTCGCAGTTTCGATCTATTGCTTTGCCTATGCGATTGGATTAACCAGTGATACTATGGAACAAATTATGTTCTGGACAACGATACAATATATCGGTATGCCAGTTAGTGCTCCGCTTGGACTTTTCATGGTGCTGCAATTGTTAGGTAAGCAACCGAAGCTTCGATATACTTTACTGCTATTTATCGTTCCGTTAATTACGTTGATTTTAGTCGCAACCAATTCAGCTCATCATCTCTACTACAAATCAATAATCGAGCACCCGCAATACGGTCTGCCATTTGTCGAAATAGAAATTGGTCCGTGGTATGTGATTCAAGGCGTATTTACATTTGGCTGCTTATTTTTAGCATCGATAATCATTACGATAAGACTATTCGTGACTAAAAAAGCGTATCGAGCTCGAATGTTAGTGCTATTGTTAGGTCAGTTTGTACCAATGACGACAGCATTTCTATATTTGATTGGCTTAACTCCCGCAGGTATTGATCCTGTCCCATTCGTCCTTTGGATTTCTTCAGCGCTGTATATATGGGCAATATTATCGGCTAATATGTTATCCCTACTCCCTATCGCTAAAGAAACGATTTTCTACAACATGACCGAAGGAGTAATCGTGCTAGATAGTTATCAACGACTTGTCGACTACAATTCTGCAGCGAAAATCATTTTCCCAGAATTGCATGATGGGATGATTGGTTATAGCTTAAATCAGCTATGGATCGAGCTTACTGGCACGAATTCCCCGATAGCATCAGCGCAAGATCAAGGCTTTTATGAGTTAACGTTAAATAGCGAGCAGGGTGTTAAGCATCTTCAAGTGCGCACCTCGATGCTCAATCAACGTAAGCAGCTTGGTAGCCTAATCATGCTAATCGACGTGACCGAACTTAAGCAATTGCAGCGTGAGCTTGAGCAGCAGGCATATTATGATGGTTTAACGCGAATTTATAATCGAGCGCAATTTTATAAGCAAGTGAATCACTATCTTGAGCAGTCTCAGCAGGATCAGAAGCCAGTGTCCATTATTCTATTCGACGTAGACCGCTTTAAGTCGGTTAATGACAGCTATGGGCATGATGTTGGTGATCAATTACTTGTGCATTTAAGCAATTGCTGTAATGAACTGCTTCCGAAGAATGCGATATTTGCACGCTATGGCGGAGAAGAATTTGTAATCGCCCTAACCGACAGTTCAGTGGAACAAGCAACTAACTTTGCTGAAGAGCTACGAAAACATATCGGTGCACACCCGCTGCAAAGTAATGAGTTAAAACTACAATTAAGTGCAAGCTTTGGTGTCACGCAGATCGATCGCACTAATGGGCAAACGCTGGAGACCGCCTTATTGCATGCCGATCAAGCGCTCTATCATTCCAAGCGAACAGGTCGAAACAAGGTGACGGTGTTTGCCTAAGCAAGACGATAGCAGCCCACAGCTAACTATGTTTAACTTAATAGAACAATAAAAAGGAAGGCTCCCCTTCCTTTTTTTTGCGCAGCGACATGATCTATCAACGTACCGAAATCTGAAATTGAATATTTAGCTTGCGAACAGGTTTCTTTACAATAAAATCTATTCGATAACACTCTACTGGCTCATTAAAGTGATTAAGATATTGAAATGGTTCGGTTCTCCAATCAAGCTGCTCCCCATCAAAAGTAATGATCATACTTCCCTCATCACTATCGATCGCTAAACAATGTTCCTCTAGTTGATACGGTTTGCTTATTGCGATTAGTCGCTCAGTAACAATCTCACCTTGATCTGCAAATTGAAACTGGTCACTTAAAGTTAGCTGAACATTACCTTTATCCCAAGTAAATGTTCGAATAAACGAGCTTAATTGCTCCAGCTTATAGGCAGAAGTTAGCTCAAGAGAAATCTTATCAGTTTGTTCTCCTGCTGTTAACTCAAGTAGCGTTGCATCATAATCTGCTCCTGCTGATTGCAGCTCACCAGCGATGATTGGCACAGAATGTCCAGCTGAGCTTGTGCAAATATAGTTGTAACGTCCATTGCCAAAATACTCCCTCGTATACAGTCCACTTCCCAGATCAAGTAGCACGCTTTTACCGTTAATCGCTATAAGAAAATGACCCAAATCATTATGATTATGCGGCTCATTATTATGTCCGCCCTTTGCTGCAAACGAAATGGTGCGCTCATTTTGATGTATCGTGGAAATAAGCCATTGTGCTTGTTCTAGCGGATAGGATGCAGCTTGCCAAGGGGTTCCTTCATGCTGCTGCAGCCATAGCAAATTTCTAACCGCAGGGGCCCATCTACCACAATGATCCTCTGTAAAGCTCGCGCGAAATGATTTCAACGGGATTGTCACTTCATCGTATAATTGATGTAAATAATGCGTTAATCCCATAAATATGCCTGACGTCGGTAAAGAGTCTGAGAAGTTAACGACATGCTTTCCACCAATAAAGCATTTCTGCTGAAATAAAGCGATTTGCTTCACTTTCTCATTGGCAAATAAATTAGTCTTCCCTTCTGTATGTGCATACAATAGATCAGCAAAATAAACATAATATCCAAATCCATATTGCCAATAGCCATAGCCTTCTAGACAAGCGCCATCCTGTAAAAACCCTTGTAAATAACACTGCATTGCACTAGCAACCCGCTGAAGCACTAACGGAAGCCTGTCATCATCACGCATATAATATAGTGCTGCCGCGCCAATAGAGCCGCCACATACAGAAGCCCAATTATGCTCTGATTGCTCCCACCAGATATTGTCTTGCTTCATAAAGGGATCTAGTACGCGCCGAAAAACTTCAGCCTTCACTGTCGAGAGGAGCTCGCTAGGCAAGCGATCACCTAGTAGCTCTGCAAGCTCTGCCAAAGTAAATGCCGTCTCAGCTGCAAATAAATCTATCGAAGCTTCGTCGTCATAATGTGCGGGTAAGCACCACGTAAATTCATTACATATTTTCTCAATGATCTGAGATAGTCCTTCAATATATTGCTGTTTTTCAGGCTCTATAATTGCCGTTAAGCCAAGTGCTGTAAGCCGTTTACGACGTGAAAAATATAGCTCCTCAAACTCCTTACGCGAGCCCGTATGCTTAAACAAATTAAATATATCCATCGGCAATTCTGCTATTTCATGTGAAAGCCATCCATCGGCTGCGGTTCTAATTTCTTCGATTAATTCTAGATCTACAATTGGCTGCTGCAATTGCTTAAACGCATTCACACCCTGCTGTAGAAGTAGTCTCCCATTATAAGGTGTTGCTATGTTGGATTGCCCCATAAGCCCAGTTCCTCCAGTTGAGTTCAATTAACTCTATTCTATCGTTCCATGGAATAGATTCAACCTATTTATTTTGAACTCTAAAAGAAATTATCTAAGAAAATGGCGTGCAGATAGAGAATTACTCTTCCCTTCACAAAAAAAGCAGCGGTATCATCTATAAACGATGCACCGCTACTCATTATGTTACAAGCTAGCTATTGGAGGGCTTAATAAGTAGATTTTTGATCCACAATAAGATAAATCCTCCGATGGCGATACCTAGTAGTACTCCGGAATAAGCATTGATTACTCCTTCACCAAAGTACAATAGCTCCTTAAATGCCTCGGTTAAATATTTAAAAGGCAGCCATGGCAGAATGTAGTCACTATAGAAGCTTGGTAGCATTTCAGGGATTAATTGAATTAACGGTAAGCCGAAGAACATGAGCAGTGCAAACACTGCAATGATCGGCAGCTTCAACCATGAAACAAGCGATAAAATCATATATACAAAGGAAATAACAGCAAGCGACATTAATATCGCTATATTGTTAAATGAATCAAATTCATATCCGAGCACCCAAGTGGAGTACCAAGTCACTACATATCCAACGAAAAATCCATATATGATCGGGATAACAGATTGAATAAGCTGAAAGCTCAATTGCTCCTTGCGGTTATTAAAGGTACGTTTATTGCCCGCAAAGTACAGCATAATAGCCCCTAGCAAGCTAGAAATCCACACCGGTACAAATAATGCCGATGGAACACTGCCAAGCTTACCTACAGCATTTTCCTTCACTATATTTGTTGTAACAGGATTTGCTAGTAATGTCACCTTATCCACACTAATGGGTACTCCTGCTCCTTGTACCCCTTGCAGAATTTGTGCACTAACATTGGCACTAATGCCAGCAGCAATCCCCTTAAGGTTAGTTTCCATCGTGGCAGCAACCGTTGCATTAGCCCCTTCATTAATATGAATATTTAAGACAGCAGCCTCTGGAGCTTCAGTCTGCAATGACTGGATTTGTGCCGAATAATTGGCAGGGATCACAAGCCCAGCATAGGTTTCTCGCTGCTTCATCCCTTCTTGCATCGCCTCAATTGAATCATAAGAGATGAGCTTCACAGCCTCTGGTGCATTTTGCAGCAGCATCCCTTGAATCATTTCCCCCATACTACCAGAATCCTCATTAACAATCGCTACTGGAACATTTTTCGGACTTACTTTTGCACTAGGAATTTGTGCTGATAAAAAGATTAGTGACACAACTAGTACAGCTACAAATGGCAAAATCAAAAATTTATTTTTATCCATTTGACGTTTTCCCCTTTCACAACTATGATAATAAACAAAGTGTTGAGTAATTGATACACCGTTTATTATATTCAGCTGGGCTATCAATTCCTATAGGCAATATTTGTGGATTCGTCAACTAATCAACAGATCATGAGAATTTGTTTAGTGGAGCGTGAAAAAATTGGATCGAAGAAGAAAGAAAACGCAAAAAGCGATACGTAAAGCGATGTTAGAGCTCCTTGATGAAAAAAATATCGAGGCGATTAGCATTTTAGACATTACCAATCAAGCAGATATTAACAGAGGTACGTTTTACCTCCATTATGTCGATAAATATGATATGCTTGAGAAATTCGAAAATGAGCTTTTTAGTAAGATTGAGGAAATATTATATAAAAATATCATCATATCGCGCACCAATCAGGATTTTCTTAAATCCCGTTACTCGACGTTGGTTCAATTTTTTGATTGTCTCAAGGAGGAACGTGACTTATTTCTAATCGTTCTCAAAACAGATGGAATAATGACCATGCAAAGCAAACTAATCCAAATGATACATTCACTTTTACAAAATGAGAAAATAAGCAATATTCCAATTACAAATAACAAACGTCAATTGAACCTGTTTATTCCGATATTAGTTTCAATACTGCTTAGCGTTGCACAATATTGGATAAATAATGAGGAGGAGAAACAGATTACATCAGAGCAAATAGCTCGAGCAATATTTAATATATTATTAAATGGACCTGCGAAAGCTACCGGTTTGTTAGAAGGTGACATGATTGATATTGATGAATTTCTGCAATTAGACAAAGCGTAGACTGCTTCTATTTTTCGTCAGCGTAATTCCTAACAAGGATCACAAAACAAGGCTGTCCATTAAGTGCATCGTAATTGCAGCACTATATAGACAGCCTATTGCTATATTCTATTATTGAATCGCCGTGCAGCTTAAATCACACCAAAAGACTTTAATGTTTTCAAGCGATCAACGGTTAACCAGCCACGCCATTCCAATAAAGTGCTTGGACTAACCTCTGGCCAACTAATATTCCAGCCGCCATCTTCCAGCTGCTTATTTAATAGATAAGATAGATGCAACTGAAATTCATCTTCGGTAATAAACTTTTCAGCATAGCTTCCTCTAGTTGGCACCCAATCCAGCACTAAATGATTGTAGCCTTCGGTATTGGGATCACGCGTAATCGAATCTGGTTTACTTAACCAGACATCTAGCTTTGTTTGGATCAGCTGCTCGGCTTTTTGGCGATCTGGTACATGTTGTAGAAATGTAATCCACTGGACGCCATCATGATACCCTTCAGGTTGCTCCATGACCATATAATCCCATACGAAGTTAAGTGATGCTTGAAACCACTCTTCATCATAAAAGTCTGTAACTACATTTTGCTTTAATAATAGTCCTAACATTCGTCCTGTTGGATTAATATTTGCTGATGTTTCTTCATTAACGGTCCACCAAGGAGCATGCGGGTATTCATTAAGCTCTCGAGTTGCTAATGGGAATCCTCCCGTTGGAACAGTAATTGAGCGCAAGTAAGCAATGATTCCAGATAAAATATTGACATCAAAACAATCTATTTCGTCCATAATCATCAGTGCAACCTCGGTAGGCACGGGTTGGCTATGTGGGCAACGGATATCAGGCTCAAGCGCGTTACCAAACCCACCATCGCTGTTTTGATAAGCAGCTAGCGCAGCAATGACCGCATCTTTACTGCCACCTTCAAAAAAGTATTCGAAGCGTCGTCTGTCCAATAATCTAGCGTTACAATAGATAAATGCTTTTGCCTTTTCCAATACGTTGTCGTTCATAGCTTCACCTCATTATGAATGTTCATTACTATTCTCAATTACTGTGATAACGTTGACTTACCTGTTGTGCCAGATCGTAAATTTCATTCCGCAATATTGGTGGTTCCAACACTTCTACATCTAATCCAAGGGAATAAAACAATTGGACAGCCCATGACCATTCTGTAAAAGGGCATTGAAAATCGACAATCCATTCTTCATCTGAAATGGCATAGAGACATTCTCCGATATGTATATCCTGCTCGACCTGTAGCATCCCTTTGTAAGTAAGCTTAGCTATAATTCTGATAGCTCGTTCGTTCTCTTCTCCTTCTATCTTCGATGAAGAGACATCTGTAACGGTTGGGGGATCGGTCTCCTGAATTTGCTTGATTCGATCTACACGAAATAATCTATCCTCATGATGTGTCACAGAATATGCTTCGCAATACAATAAACTCCGGTAAATAGTTTGGTGTACACCCTTTTGATACCATTTCATCTTTATACAGTCCTGCTTGTTCGCCAAGTATAATACAACGGTTACGATACTTTTCATCGTAAATACCAATCCAGCCTGCAGTGAAATTCATTGCCCACTGAACCTCTGGTTCTTCCTGCGATAGCTTAGCTTCTAATATCGATAGTAATTCCTCAGTGTTATTTGGCGGTGTTTGTCCAGTCCATCTTAACCGTGCTTGATAATACCAGTAAGCTCGTCGTTGAAGAGCAGAGTGACTGTTTTCCCACGACTCCATCAATGCAATCGTTTTCATATCTTTCATAAGCTGATTAGCCATTATCCAATCCATTAAATTATTTCGTTCATTAAGAGGGTGAGTCAGCATACCGTCATCAAGCTTATTTAATAACTCTTCTGAAAGATGCTTTTTGTCCATAATTAAGGTTGCTAACAGTCGAGGCATATACTCTTTCGTTGACCACAGCTCCATTGCTAATGCATGATCCTTCTTAATGCCCTTGGCAATTTTTCGCAAGTCTCCTAGCTTCGTATTATTATTGATCCCCTGTAAAATTTGCTCTGCTTTTTTTGAGCGTTTCATCTCTTTCCCATTATTTTCGTTCATTATATCAGCTCCCGTGCGCTATTGTTTTTAATATTGTAGCATAGATCAAAAAGGGAATATGGACAAATACTGTAAAGCTCTATTTCAGCAGGGGTTGTATCATAGATCATCAATAAAAAACGGATGGACAATAAATTATGTCCAACCGCTTTGCCTAGTTATTATTGAGACGAGTTATTGAAAGTCACCAGAAAATTTCATTGTAATTGCTTTTACTTCCTCAAGCTTATCAGGTTTCAGCAGACTCATCATTTTCGGAATGAATTGCTCGATGTCTTCTTTTGAAAACGTGCCTTCATCCTGCTTTTTAAAGTTTTCTTGAAGTACAGCTTTTGCTTCTTCGACTTTATCTTCCTTTACACGTTGTAATATGAAGTTTAAAAACTTTTCTTGCCCTTCTTTATTCATTTGCATATGACTTCCTCCATCGTATTGATTCAAATTGTATTCCGTCAAACATAATTATAAGTGAACGGAGCATAGTTTCAAAATTTCACAGTGTTGAATTAATCTCCTTTTCAGTCTTTTCGATCTTATTTTTTACTTAAGCCTAAATTTACCGATTGATTGACGTGACTACATTTTCTATAATGATGATATAGACGGTTAGGACAAGCGCCTAACTCGAATATAAAAAATTAGTGGTATGGTAGCCACTTTCGAAGGAACCTTTCTGAAATATGGAAGGTTCCTTTATTTGTTATATTTTAACAAAAGGTATCTACCTATTATCATTTCAACTTTACTATAATAATAGATTATACTAATATAATTGTTATATTGTTATATGGTAAATTGAGGGAGTGATAATGGTTGATTAAAGGTTCATTGCGTATTTTTCTGTCTTGTATAATTCTGTTTCAGCTTTTATCAGTAGTAGCCATAAATGCAGCTTCTGCTAGTTTTACAGATGTACCTAGTAATTATTGGGCTAGCTCGGCTATTCAAGAGGCTTATTCCAATGGAATAGTGAATGGATATTCCGATAAAACATTCCGTCCTAACAAAGAAGTAAATCAAGCCGAATTTCTCCAAATGCTCTACAATACCTATAAGGAGCAGTTCGAAGACATCAATAGTTATGCTGATCTTTCTTGGTACGAACGACTATATAAGGTAGTCCACACTGCATTACCCTATGTGACGTTACAAGAAGGCAATCCAACGCAAAATAAATACACTAGAGGTGATTTAGCCGTTACCGTGTACGAAGCTGTAAACGATTCTAGAGCGTCGGAATACACAGCAGTGAACTATCTCTTAACAGAGGGGCTATCGAGCGGTAAGACCTCTGCTACTTACGATGGATATAAGCCAGGTGATACATTAACCCGAGCAGAAGCTGTCGTTTTCTTATCGAAGCTGCAAACATTTATTGATACTAAATTTGACGGTGTTTTAGTATCTGGCTATAGTCCAAAATCTCCAAGTACTGAAGCTCAGGAAACTCCTTCATCGAATGTAAATACTGATGATGATGTTTTCGGTGAATTTCCATACGGTGAAACTCGTAGTGGTGGTTCGAACGCAGCAGCGCCAATAATAGATACGTTCTATAAAGCGAAGCTTAACAATATATCAATAGGGACTTCTGTTGCAGATGTGATCTCCACATTTGGTGAACCAGATAACAAATTAAAAACAAACAGACCTTATATATGGTATACATATAACGATGTCAACGGTGCTTATCTACGCTATGGCATCGCTGATGATCAAGTTGTTTCGATTTATACGAACTCAATCGGTGTGCTATCTAAAAATACAGGTCTAGAAATCAATAAAGATACAAGAGCAACCATCCTTCAAAAGTTTGGTGATAATGGCTATTCAGGAGACTTATATCAAACGGATGAGCTACGTATTCATTTATACTACGATCGTCATGCACATTCAGATCATCTATTAGATGCTGTACTAATAAGTGATGTTTTCGCTGATAGATATATTGAGGTTGGAGATTTCTTTAATAATGAATTATACTTTGACGATGAAATAGATGATTCACATGCAATCGGGGTTTTTGAGCTTACAAATTCCTTTAGAGCTAAATACGGACTTTCTAAACTTGAATATCACGAGGCTGCTTCGATCGTAGCAAAAGCACATTCTGTCGACATGAGAATAAATAATTATGTAGGTCATACAGATTCTAAAGGCTTGTTACCAAATGATCGTTTAACTAACTTTGGAATAGCATTCAAGTCTGTAGGTGAAAATGCTGCAGGAGGGTATCAAGATGATATGCTTGTTATGAATGGCTGGGTCAATTCTCTCGGACATCGACAAAATATGCTTATTCCTTCACACACTCACCTTGGGGTTGGTGCTTCTGAAAGGTATTATACTCAAAAATTTATGGAATTATAAAATGTTGTAATCAATGAGAACCTTGTAGCTATCTACCACAAGGTTCTCTTTTTTTTGTACAGCTGACTCTCTTACTTTTAAGATTCCATTAATGGGCTAACATATCATGTACTAGTCCCTCAGCATCTAATTTAGAAGGATAATACGTTGGCCAATTCGTAACTTCTTCTAACAGTTTTGCCCGATCATTTCCCCAATATAAATGATAATGGCCAGATTTAACCGGGAATATATTATGATCGCTGAATTGAATGTATTGGGGCATATCTTGTGATCCATTCACCAATTTAAAGATAAATCGAACTCCTCTGTTCCCTTTTTTATAAGTAAGAATTTCATATCCATCCGATACATATTCTCCTGAATTTACTTTTTCATTTTGGTAGAAAGTTACAACATTATTTTCAATCGTAATGCGCTCAACATCCGTTTTATAGCCTACAGTATAATACTCCTTGTATTCTGCTGCTGTCATATCTCCATGTTCAGCTTTATGTTCAAAAACTACATCTAAATCTCCTGCTAAGAGATAAGGATATACAGACTGCCAATCTCCTTCCCAATCAGACAACTCACGATCCAGAACCTGATTATCATCAAAATACCCATTATAGATTTGTTTGCTTTCTTCATCATGTCCATGATGATCATCAACTACTATTAAGATTGGCTCTGACTGGAGGCTAGGCTCATGATTGTCACCAAATAAAACAACTTTTATTTCTAAACCATTAATCGTTGCCTCGCCTATGAATGTTTCTGTTTCTTGTCCTGAAACAACCTTCCATTCATCACTGCCACTTTCTCTGCTATACCAATGCCAATGGTCATGCTCTGTTACTTCCTCTAAATGTGCAGTTAGCTCAATCTTGTCACCAGTATGATAATGTTCACTTAACCCTTCAATTTTGATCCCTACAGGTGCCTCTTCTTTATGCGAATGTTCATGGGTATGCTCATTACCATGATCGTGTTCGTGTTCAACTTCATGATTAACTTCTTCATTCCCTGCACCTGGCTCTTCTTTCGTTCCTTGGCATGCTGTTAAAACAAAACTAAGTAATAGCATACAGATTAAACCAAATAGTACTTTCTTCATTTTCTCATCTCCTATATCTAAATAATTATTTATGTAAAACGTAATAAATACGTTTATACCTGACTTCACTCGAATCAAGCATCTTGTCATCTAGCTTGGTGAAAATATCAAATCTGTTGACTAATGCACTGTGAAATACACGTCGTATTTAAACGTAATAATTACGATTAATAACAACACTCCATCATTATAAATCGTAACCATTACTATTTGCAACTGTTTTTTTGTATCAATTTACCAGTCTTTGCATTTGGTCTATTTATTAAACATGTGGACTAAATAAAGAGAACCTTGGATTTGAAGTTTCCAAGGTTCTCTTATTAAATATTGCTGCGATATTTGATGTTAAACAAAGTGAAGCATCATATCGCCTGTAGACTATTGTTGAATGATGATGCTCAGCCTATTTTTCTGTAAATCACTTACTATACATTCTATAAGCTATATATTAAATACCTACTAAAAAAGAAAAAACAAAAAAGCCCACTGCAAATGCAGTGGACTTCTTAGTGCTTGGCAATGTCCTACTCTCCCAGGACCCTGCGGTCCAAGTACCATCGGCGCTGAAAGGCTTAACGGTCGTGTTCGAGAT